>MDTC01187364.1_pt1 | contig 14141 bp, 16 predicted proteins | sample 811181 | NCBI WGS metagenome assembly MDTC01 (sample SAMN05326644, study PRJNA326480) | marine metagenome | isolation source: seawater | place: Pacific Ocean: North | collected 2011
GAAGGTGATGACTCGAGCCGAGACGAAACAGTTAAAACAATTAGAACGTGAGATTGATAAGCTCACGCAACAATTAAAAACCATTGAGTCAAAGCTGGCTGATGTCAGTTTGTATGAGGCAGATCAAGCCGAGCAATTGCAAAAAACCCTTGCTCGACAACAGACATTGCAACAAACACTCGATGATAAAGAGCAGCAATGGTTCGCATTGTCTGATCAGTCGTAACCCGTGTGATGTTGATTAATTATCTCAGACTTTATGGTTAGATGGCTGGCTACCTTTTTCAAGATTTTTAGAGCCATTTTCGGGTTCACCAGTCTTTTTATTGAATAGCGACCCCAATGAAAAATTTTGAATACTATTGGTCTTCGTCAAAGCTATCATCGCAGCAAGCCCAAGCAATGAGATTGATAGCAAAGGTAATGGATCGATGTTTGGATGCTCTGTGACTCTTCTGGTAACGCCTTGTTGAGGTGAATGAGTTAATGCGTACCATATGAACGTACCCAAAATTCCTAGCATGATTGTTGGCCCAATGAATTGACAGTAGGGGGAGCCTGCTGTTATGTCATTGTTTTCGAGCAGAGATTCTCCTAGATTAGCTGGCATATTGATCTCCTCAACTGTTGTTGTGTAACCGCATTATTTGTATAAGGTTTATCTATTATTTTATAAATTTAATTTTTTATTAAGTCCACTCGCTACTTTGATCATCTAAATAATGAGTGGCTTTCCTTTGGTAAAAACTCAGTGTGTTATTAATAATGATCAGACATTATTCAGGGGATTTATAGTATTATTTACGGGATTTATAGGGTTTTCTTGAGAATTTCCAATCGGATGAGCTCTATCTGAAAATAAACCGAGTAAGCAACCTTCCATATAACGGGTTGCCGCCAAAGCGATAACTACAAATATCCATACAGCAGCGGATTTGACTGGATCACTGAGTGATAATTTACGCTGAGGAGAATGGTCGACTTTCTCTTCATGATCATAGTTCGATGATGTCTCCTGTAAATCAATGAAATAAACGGCTGCAAGAGTTGCACCTATCATGCAAAATACGAGAGCGAGACAGGCACAGTCACGATAATTTGTGTTGTTAATACCCGTACTAAAATCATTCTGATCACTAGGTTCTTCATCCCCCTCATTTAACGGCTTATAGATTGAGTGATTTCCCGCCATATGGCATAACCTACTGTTTGATTTTTAAGGAGCGTAGGCTATCAATGTCATAATGAAGTATCTGTCAAAAAAAAGACCACTTATAGTAAAAAATGCCCTAAGCGTGAAAGCCATCCCGGATTTTTTCAAAATTAAAGGTATTACCACTAGCGCTTTACTCGGGCAGATTGAAATTTAGCTGGCGCCAGATTGTGATCTGTTTGGCAATATATTATCCTTGTACGGCTTACGTTGTTATTTGAGTCGGTCTCAATTATGCCTATATTCCAACGTCCCCTTTATCAAGCTGTTGGTGATTACTCAGCTGTCTTGGAAGGTTGTCGATCAAATTTGCATTCCCTCTATGAGACTGTGATGAGTCATATCTCCAGCGATGCTGAACGCATGCGTCGATTACGACAACTGGAGAGTGTCAGTTTTACGATGATCAGTCTTCGTGGATTTAGCACATTGGGTTTAGTGGATAGCTCAATTGCTTATTCGTATGCGGCCTTAATGGCCTATATCTTGTTGAGTCATTATCGGCGTACTAAAGCGCGCGACGAGCACTACATCGAGCGTGCTGGAGCCGAGGACCATGGTGCTCTCGCCGTACTGACAATTAGTCAACGATGGATTTTTAAGTGGCTGGCAATGATGAACATTGTGGTGTTGTCAGCGTATGGCGCTTGTATGATCGATGCAAAAACAAGTCCCGTGTGGAAGGGATTGTTTGACACCGAGGTGTCGCGGACACTGTATTTTTCCATGGATATTTTTCTATCATTCTATGCTTACTATCATATTGAGCGATACGATTATCAGCGTGTTCAAATCAAGCGCCTAGCGGTAGAACGATGGGTGAAAGATTTTTTTCAAGATCACTTAACGCCAACATCATTAAAACCGCATCCGTATGTGAGTGATCTATTACAACAACAGTTCTCACCGTTAGTTAATGCTCGCTTATTAAGTATAAGTCGTTATGTCTATCTAGTGTTAAGCATCACAATGAGTCTAGCCGTCTTGATGACTGATATTTTAGGAGCCTACTCCATTTTACCAAATGACATGAAAGAGCCATTGTGCGCACTGTTATTAGTATTAGGGGTATCTGTGGTTGGTGTGACCAGTTTCTTTGTGTTACGAGACACTTTGCTGTTTAGGCACACCTCGAACACACGCTTAGAAGACATCATCACTCAAAGTCAGCTTGCTAGGTCCAGCTATCATCGAGGTCAGTGTTTTGATTATTTGTGGCGATGTATTCAGCCCAGTCGACGTGTTTTATCACCTTTGACTTTGCGTGCATTAGTCGAGTCCTTACAATTAGCTGACGCTTTACTGTGTGCTCGTACAGATAAACAATCTTTTCAAATCATTACTGGCAATCATAACGATCAGCAATCAGAGGACCTATTATTATTCTGTGTGATTGGTTTGCCATTAATGAAGTTTTTTATTATGAGCACCTGTCAATTTATTGAAACTCACAGTGCTATGAAAGAGTCGATGGTGATTGCCAGTTCTCCTTATTTAGCAGTGGATGCGCTGTTTAATCGGTTACAACAGCCTCGTCTTCCTAAGTTATCACGTGATGAAAAAAATAATGTGTACCGCATGGTTTGTGAGCATATCGCAAGTTGTTCCTCGAGAGAAGAGTTGTCGGATCGGTCTATAGTTGGATTGAGCGATGATTTGTCAGGTGGTATTACAACATGTTTACTAGATAACTTGGATAGTGCGATTAATTGGCAGGATGTGCAAGAGACCTTTAATCCTGAAGATGGTTATGCGCAACGTTACTTGGAGTCGCATGACTTTATCGATGATCAAGCAGCTTATCGGTCAATCACTTCAGCTGTTAAGGCCGTCGTAGATCTTATTGATCAATCGGCGCATGACAACGTTGAAGATGTAGAAGCCTTGATGACCGATACGAGCTCAGATCTTATTAGAATCTGTGATGCTATTAAGAACAGTGATTCAGTGAAGACTGTTCAGTCTTACTTATCTGGTGATGATGTGATTTATCAAACGTTAATCAACACATTAGACGAGCATGCCTTATTCGATGAAGTCAAAGCGGCTTTTGATATTAGTAATCCGCAAAGCGTGGTATCCATTATATTTCAGCGTAGCCTGCTGCAGCCTGAACCGCCTGCGCCACAAACTTTATTCGCGCAGGTGTCACAGTATGTGGCAGATCAAGTTCAGGCATGGACAGCGGTTTTTTTAAAGCGTTAGGGATTTTAGATTCTGAATTGAGGGGTATGTTCACTTGGACATAATAGTTCTTTATCGTCTTCGATGCGTTGCGCTTTTTCCTCCTTTGTAGGTTCACTTACAAAATCTTTATATGCAATAATTAAATTGTCTACCTTTTTTTGATCATCAGAGGAAAGTTTATCGTATTTAAGGTTTCTCTTTAAGTCATCTATAGACATTCCATTTTTTGGTGTTCGTAAAGACTTTTTCATTGAAACATGACCTTCATTATTAACATTAACAATCGGTAGGCCACAAACATACTCAGGATCTAACTTATGAAGTTGTCCTTTCTCTAGGGCAGTGAAATGCAAGCATAGCTCGTTAGGAAAACCTAATTGTTTTAGAATTTCTATAAAACTATAATTTTCATTGATTCTTTCATCATAGATATATCGACAAGACACTACTTGTAGTAAATAATTGATCGGGTGGATGGTGAGTTCCAGTAAAAATAAACTATTATTTGCAGAAGGGCTGCGTTTGAGTTTACAAAATTCCTCGATGACCTTACAAACTTTTTGATCTGGAGTTATGTTTTTGTCAGATAAAAAAGCGTACATTTTTTCTACTTGTGATCTTCTTTCTTCACTATGCTTAAGTAAATTATATTCTTTCCAAAGCGTGAACGAATATTTACTATTAATATCAGGTGATTTAAAGTATTCCTCACATGCCCTCATAGCTAGCTCTATGATTTCTTGTTTTAATTTGTCAGGGTTTTCTAAAGTTGCGCGCATGGTTGTACATCTTTCTAATATATTTTTCCATCCTATTAATGTGAGTTTTGAGTATGGCATAGCTTTCTCGTATTGTTATCAGGTGGGTTTTATCTTTTTAATGAGTTGTAATTAATGGTAATTACCGGATTTATTTTTTGATTATTCAGTGTCGATTCAGTCTTTCTTTTTTAGTTTTGTTGATTGGGGTCTAAGTGATTGTCATGTGTTCATTGCAATGTCTTTGTTATTGTTGGTGATCAATCTATCACAGCAAAATTAACAGAATATTAAATTTTGTATATTTTTTGACCTAATGTTCTGTGGGTTGAGAGTATTTGTGGGTGTTTTACCTTTATCGGTATTTTTCATCGTATTTGATTCTAAGATTAATGATAAATATTATATATAAACAGAGAGTTATCGCGTTTTTTTGGGTTTGAATTGGACTTTTTTCAAAAAACTGCTTAAATTTTCTGTATGGATACAAAAAAAGCCGTACAAGGACAATGTTTTAAGCCAGCGTGGTGGTTGAAAAGCCCTCATCTGCAAACCTTGTACCCGCTCGTGGATTGCTTTTTTCAACAAGTGCATTTTAATCATCATCAGGTCAATCTTCCTGATGGTGACTTTTTAGAGCTAGCATTAGCCGGTTCGCCGAATGCTCCTTGTTGTCTTTTATTACCCGGTACAGAAGGTTCTGCTGACTCCTCTTACATTAAGATGATGACTAAAACGTTACTAGCCATGGGTTGGCAAGTGGTGGTGATGCAATACCGCTCTTGCGGGCGCAGTGTGAACCAGCTGGCGAAAGCTTATAACAGTCTAGATACTGGTGATTTAGAGTTCGTTTTATCGTACCTGTTTATTAAGTGCCAGATAAAAATCAATTATGCCATTGGTTTTTCCATGGGCGGTAACATCTTAGTACACTATTTAGAGACGCATCCGCACAGTTTAGAGGCTGCAGCTTGTGTGTCGACTCCTTTTGATTTTTATGAGTCAGCACTACAATTACCGTTATTTTATCAGCATTACCTGTTGCGAAAATTAGTGAAAAAAGCGCATGAGAAGCTCGAGAGTGGGATTGAGTTGCCTGTGTGTAAAACACGTCTAAATCAGTTCGAATCATTATCAGAGTTTGATAACGATCTTACGGCACCCTTATATGGTTTTAAGAATGTTATTGATTATTACAAAGCAGCGCGATGCTATCCTTTATTAGGTTCACTGAGAACTCCGGTGATGCTATTGCATGCTTTGGATGACCCTTTTATTCCTCGATACACTGTGCCATCACAAGCGAGTTGCTCGCCTTGTGTTTCGTTGGTTGGCACCGAGTATGGTGGACATTTGGGGTTTGTGTCTGGACGGTTTCCTTTCGGTCGCCAGTATTGGTATATCAACCAAGTATTACAATTTCTTGGGCAGTACGGGTTTTCCGCGGTAGATAGTCATCACTGCGAGAAAAAATAACCATGATGGGCTCTTGATTTCGTGAGTTGTTGGTCCTTATTTTTTCTTTAAACACTCAGTGTGTATGCCGCACTCTAATCCTTGATTCTCAGTATTGTGCCATCGTCCGGCGCGTTCTAAATCGTCTTCAGATTGTTCTGGTTGAGAGCAGAATTGACAGCCTAAACTGCGATAGCCCAATTGGTAGATCGGGTTGACCGGTATGTTATTGACCGCGATATAACGCCAAATATCTAATTCTGAAAACTCTAAAATAGGGTTGTATTTGATTAATCCTTGTTGGTCCTCGATAGGTTGCATGTCGGTTCTGGATTCTCCTTCAGAGCGCCTGACACCAGAGAGTATGCAGTCTAGATCACTCACGGCTGTTATCATGGTGCTTACTTTCTGTGATTGGCAGCATTGTTCAGGATGTTGTTTGATGAGATCTGATTGCTGGTAATGATAAAGTGTGCAATTTAGCCCCCAGGTATCAATGAGTTCGCTAATGTATCTTTCAGTTTCTGGGAACTCAGTATCTGATAACAGTGAGAAAATGGGGATGTCTGGTTGAATTTGTTGAGCGATATGGATCAGTACCACGGAATCTTTACCGAAAGAAGAGGCGATAGCGGTTCTTTTGTGGTATTTCAGAGCTTCTGCTATTAGGGATTTTGAATCATCAATTTTTTGTAATAAAATCATGATGCTGCCTGTAATTAATGCACGATCATATGTGCCACTAATTATAGAACATTCAATGAGAGTATGAAAAAAAATATCCTAAAGCGTTGAAATGGTGACGTTTTTTTAGAATCCGTTGCAGGGTATATAAACCATCACTGATACTGAACAGGGCTAGTATCAGTGATCGTGAGAGGTGATGAGGATTAGCTTTTAGCGTAACGTTTGCGGAATGCGTCAACACGTCCAGCTGTATCAATCATTTTTTGCTTACCAGTATAGAAAGGATGAGAAGCACTTGAAATATCGATAACAACATAGGGGTATGTACTGCCTTGATACTCGATGGTACGCTCTGTCTTGATGGTGGAGCCGATCAAAAAATAAGCATCTGCAGAGGTGTCATGAAAAACTACTTGTTGGTAACTTGGATGAATGTCTTGTTTCATGGTGATTTCCTAAAAAAAGAAGCGCGATATTAACCGACTTATCCATGGATTGCAATCCTGTTATCGGGATTCGAGTAGAGGGCAAGGCCATGATTCGTGCTTTGTGATGGGGGTTGTTTATTGTGCTAGGTGAATATGGTTTTTAAACCAAACTATCGTTAGAATACATTATTTTTCATGAAATTAGGTTATTTTTTGTGCTAACACACATCTGTGTTGGTTTTACATGGTGATTGTGATTCTAAAATTAATTCAATGGTGAATGGTATGGGGCAGTCAAGTTCTACAGTTACTCAGTTTGAGCGACGCTTAGTGTCGCGTATCAAGTTTTTGCGCACGGCGCATCAATTGCCAACATCTGATGATGGATTCACTCAGATGATTAATTTATCAAACATTGAAGCGATGACGCACATCATGACACGCCTTCTCACTATCGAAAAGCCTCATTTGGGTGACTTCTTTGATCAATTGAAGCAGTTATTTGACTCTAAGTTGGCTTTAATTCCGATTATTAATGCGTTAGTGACATCTTCAGCTTTTTCGCTGCCTGCCAAGATATGTAAGAAAGCGCCGGATATCGGTCAGATCGCACCACGGATACACCAAGCTCTAGACACGTGTTTGAGTTTAAAAGATCCTAAATCGAGTTGGTATCCGGGCTGTCAGACTGTAGAGCGATTTGAACTGGAAAGCTTGTTATTTTACTGGTTAGATTATTTGTTGTCGTTAGCCAACAAGTTTGCAAGCTATTTATCGATTTTGAAGATTGACTGGCTAGCTAAATCATTAGAGAGCTTACAAAGCCTATTGGTGGATATTCGGATTAAACATGATGAGCTTTCCCTAATATCAAACAACACACGTCCTATAAATAAGGTGTGTGGTGTCGATGAGATCACCGATTTCTCGGTTCATCTCGTGCCTCGTAATCTTGATACTTCCCTACCGCATAATTGGCAGGAGATACTTCGTTCATCGATTAGTTCTATTCGCGATCAACATAAACGTCAACACATTGCTAGTGTTTTATGTCTAGGTTTAACTGGGTTTATTGTCAGCTCACTCGCTGTGAATTACGGGTGTCGTTCCTTTCCTGTGTTAGCCGACCTGATTGCTTGTTGTTTAATCTCTATCGCCAGTATTCATATATTTCATGTGATAAATACGTGTACGGGTGATTATGATTGTTCTGGACTTCTGATCAATACTCTTCATTCAGATGCCATTAATAAGCCGTTGAGATGCGGATTGCTTTCTTTATTAAATGACACAACGGACCCTAAGCTCACTTTGCAGAAAAAACAATTAATCTTGGAAACCTTGTTTTACCTCTCTGAAAACGTTACCCCAGAACATGGTGCGTGGTATATTTTGATGGTTAATTTAGTCAATCAATACACTCAGCTGAAAAGTTTGGTGACAGTTGAGTGTGATCCTATCTTTGGTGTGAATTTACAGTCATCAAATCCTGTTCGTATGTTTCAAAAAGCTTGTGTTGATGAGCTGGATAAGATCAGCAATGATGAGAGTTATTCAACCGACTGTGCATTCATTACTGGGTAATTGGTTCGTATCGATGAATATCAACGGTGCTGTAAATCCCTGCAGTGACATAAGGGTCTGCAGCAGCCCATGCCTGTGCGCAGACACGATCCTCAAATTGAGCGATGATGATTGATCCATGAATGCCATCCGTTAATGGGTTATTACCATCCTGCAGGAAGAGTGGCCCGGCGGTTAATAAGCGACCCGCTTGGGAAAGTTCTTCGAGTCGTCGTAAGTGTGCCGGTCGAACACTGCGGCGTTTTTCTACGTTGTGTTCACGCTGATCTCTGCAATAAATAGCATAGTAGTGCATGCAAACAGTCCTAGTCGCTAGAAGGAGGCTCGATTGATGGGTCGTTGGCTGCCGGAGTTTGCATGTGTCTTGAGATATAGATGGATTGTGCGATAGCAAATACTAAGATTAATCCGAGCGTTCCAAATAACTTGAAATTAACCCAGGTATCAGTGGAGAAATGGTAGACGACGTAAACATTCAAAAAACCTAGTCCCAGGAAAAAAATACTCCAAGCTACATTCACCTGTGCCCAGATGGGTTTAGGTAAAGCAATTTTTTCACCCATCATGCGCTCCATAATGGTTTTCTGAGTGAACCATTGGCTGCCAAGTAGGGCGATCGTAAAGAGCCAATACACCACACTCGGCTTCCACTTAATGAAAATTTCATCGTGCAGCAGCAGTGTGGTGCCACCTAAAATAATCACGAGTACCAGTGTCACTAGTGGAATAGTCTCAATACGACGATTCTTGATCCAAAAAAAACTCACTTGTAATGTTGAGATAACAATCACAGCGGCTGTTGCAGCATAGATTCCATAAAGTTTGAAAACAATAAAGAAACAAATGATCGGTAGGTAGTCGTTGAGAACTTTCATGTGTTTGACTCAGCATGTGTTGTTGTTAGGAGCTGTTAATAGTATGATTTAAAGGCAAATAATGCAATCTTTACAGGGTTTTTAGGAGGTTGATACAAGCTGAGTTGGGGCTTTGTATCTGTGTGTCGAGTGGTAATATTGGGGTAGTGATCGTGCAACGGATTGAGATCCATCCAGATAACCCACAGCCTCGTTTGTTGCAACAAGCATGCTCTGTGTTGCGTAACGATGGTATTGTGGCTTTTTTGACAGACACAGGGTACACGTTAGCTTGTGAGGTAGGTAGCATTACGGGTATGCAATTGATACGTCGAGCACGTGCTTTAGACGACCAACATTTGTTCACGGTCTTATGTCGCGACTTGCGCGACATAGCCGAATACGCCAAAGTGAATAACACCCATTTCAGGCAGATTAAGTCTTGTGTGCCCGGACCGTATACATTCATTTTGCCAGCTACAAAACAAGTTCCCAAGCGTCTCCGGCACCCGCGACGTAAAACTATTGGAGTGAGGGTGACGGGTCACCCGGTTGCGATGGGGTTGCTGGAGCATTTAGAAGCTCCATTGCTCAGCGTTAGCTTATTTGCTGCCAATGCATCACAGCAAGAGGATTGGGATGACGATCCATTAGAGAACTGCCATTCTGCTATTACGTTGCTATTAGACAGTGGTCTTCCTCACTGTGATCCTAGCACGGTGATTGACTTAACTGATGTCACGCCTGAAATTATTCGTGAAGGTGGAGGTGACACAAGCCCATTTGTGTAGTGACAGGGCTGTGTTATATTGTGTGGTCTTAAGGTATTGCGTGGTTAATACAGTAACAAACAGAAGAGTTGGTTATAAATGAGTCAAGTTGTAGGGCGCACGACAGCCAGTGACCGTATAGAAGCGACTATATCGGCAGTTGATCCTAGTGCTATTGTCGATCAGGCGAGTATCCGTGTCTTTGGTGAAACTGTGACAGAGCTCCCACAAGACTTATACATTCCACCAGGTGCATTGAAAGTTTTCTTAGAGGCCTTCGAAGGACCGCTGGATTTATTGCTTTATCTCATTAAAAAACAGCATATCGATATTTTGAATATTCCCATTGTGGAGATTACTCGACAATACGTCGACTATGTTGAATTGATGCAGGAGATGCAAATCGAGCTGGCATCAGAATATTTGGTGATGGCGGCGATGTTGGCAGAGATTAAATCGCGTTTACTATTACCCGCACCGCCTTCTGCAGACGATGATGGTGAAGCTCAAGATCCACGTGCCGAGTTAATGCGTCGTTTGCAAGAGTACGAGCGTTTTAAAGAGGCGGCAGAAGCTTTGGATGAGTTACCGCGTGTTGATCGTGATGTTTTTACAGCAACAGTCTCCAAGCCTGAGTTATCATCAAACGCTCAGCCACCTGTTGTGCCCTATGAAGATATCTTGGCAGCATTTCAAGCCGTGATGCGGCGTGCCAGTTTATATACTAATCATCAAGTTGCTCATGAAGCCTTATCAGTGAGAGAACGTATGACCTGTGTGCTTGAACGTATGTCTACCGGTACTTTTATTGAGTTTTCACATCTATTCGATGCAAAAGAAGGTCGAGTGGGTGTAGTGGTAACCTTAATTGCCATTCTAGAGTTGGTACGACAGAAGGTGCTTGAGCTTGTACAAGCAGAGACTTGTGGTCCTATTCATGTTAAAGCAACAACTGCTGCGGAGTAATTTATATGTCTAATACGATGACCCAACAACAATGCATACTGGAAGCTGCTTTGTTTGCATCCGCTGTCCCTTTGACTATCGATAAATTACGTAATCTATTTTCAGAGGAGACGTGCCCGACTGCCGCTGAAATAAAAGCCGATTTACAAACGATCGCTACGTCTTATGATGGTCGAGGTGTTGAGTTAGTTGAGGTTGCTACAGGTTATCGTTTTCAAGCCAATCAACAATGGTCACCCTGGTTGTCTCGACTATGGGAAAAAAAACCGCCACGCTATTCACGTGCTTTGTTAGAGACGTTAGCATTAATTATTTATCGACAGCCGATTACGCGTGCAGAAATTGAGGATGTCCGTGGTGTTGTTGTGAGTTCTAATATTATTCGTACATTATTAGACCGAGATTGGATTAAGGAAGCAGGCTACCGTGATACTCCGGGAAAGCCGGCATTATTTGCAACCACAAAACAGTTTTTAGATGATTTCAATGTGACCGCTTTGTCTGAGTTACCAACGCTCAAGGAGACTATGGATTTAGAAGAGGTAGAGCAGGTTCTCTCAGAGCAATTACATCTAAGCATGGATACTAATCAGGCTATTCAGAAAGCACTGCAATCATCAGAGGAAATCACAGTAAATGATGATCATGCCGAACAGGTCAGTTCAGTCGTATCCTCAGAAGAAGGGCTTTCCAGTGATCAACCTATCGTGATAATACCCGCTGTGAGTGATGAAGAAATTGCAGCAGTCTTAGCAGAAGCTGATGAGAAACTCGAAGCTATTGATGCTGCGCGTTCGTCTTGGACAGCATCCGATGATGATACTGTGGATGATGAGCTAAACGACGAACCCATAAAGCCAGTGGATAGTTGTGAGCACCCCATTGAGCAAGTAGAGGCGGTGTCAGAATGTGTCGAGCAGCCCGTTGAAGCGGTTGCCAAAGCCCCAGTAGAGCTGGTATAAATCACCAGCCCATCCAATAATTATAGAAAGAATCATGTCAGAAAAAATTCAAAAAGTCTTGGCACGCCAAGGTTTTGCATCCCGCCGCGAAATTGAACGTTGGATCCAGGATGGTCGTATCATCGTGAATAGTCAGGTGGCAAAGCTTGGCGATAGAATCACTGCTAAGGATGAAGTGAAAGTCGATGGACGATTAATTGCCATTGAGGCCGAGCAAACCTCAAGGGTGTTGATGTATCATAAACCCGAAGGTCAAATTTGCACTCGTCAAGATCCGGAAGGTCGTGCTACTGTATTTGATCATCTGCCCTCATTGCATCATGCGCGTTGGGTGAGTGTCGGACGATTGGATATTAATACCTCTGGGCTTTTACTGTTAACCAATGATGGTCAATTAGCCAATCAGCTGATGCACCCATCCAGTGAGATTGAAAGAGAGTATGCGGTAAGAATTCTTGGTGATGTCGACTCGGCCATGGTAAAACGTCTCACTAAAGGTGTGCGTTTAGAAGATGGTATGGCACGTTTTGAACATGTGGTCGATTCAGGTGGTAGGGGCAGTAATCATTGGTTTCACGTTTTAGTCAAGGAAGGTCGTAATCGTCTCGTTCGTCGATTATGGGAGTCACAACAGGTGGTTGTCAGTCGATTGATGCGTGTGAGATTTGGTAGTGTCATGCTGCCTAAAAATTTGCCGAAAGGCCAGAGTCGTGAGTTGTCAGAGGCAGAGATCAAGGCATTACTAGAATGCGTTGTTGAAAAATAAATCTAAGCTTTGCATTTCTTTAAAAGAATTCACTGCTCTTGGATAAGTCATGTGAATTAAAAGTCGCGTTCTTCCGGGCCAGTACGTTCTTTCCAACCTAGGCACTTACGCGTAATAATACGATAGACTTTTTTACCAGTCTTCATCCATACCTGGCTAATCAATGATTTGTTGTTGAGAATATGTGTTTGTTTTTGCGTTACTTCACCATACTTCTTTTTATGTTTCAATAAGTGGCGTAAATCCTCGTAGCATAATATTAGAAACAGTTTGTTTTTAATATTTTTTGGGCAATAGGCTAATTGAAAGTCGGTGATGCAGGGTGTTTGTTGTGGGGTAATAATCCAATTAGCTTCTTTAGCTAAGTCATTATTAACAACACCGGCTTTTTTTAATGTTTGTAGAAGATGAAGGCTATCTTTGAACAATGAAGGAGTTAAGCGCTCTTGTGCGTGATGCATGGATTCTCCTGCAATATAGGATCGGACATGAGAGCCAGAATTAATTGATAATAATTTAGGAAAATAGGGGGAGTTGAGTGGCATCAGTCTCGACAGCGCTTTTTTTTCATTGCGCGCTAAAAGAAGGGCCAATGGTTTTATCAGAATGTTCTTGGTATATACGCGACGAATGGCTGGAGTTTGATTATTATCGTCGATGAACAGACCTTTTTCTATTTTGCCAAAAGCGTCACTCTTTAATGTGGTTTCATACTGAAACATAGTCTCATGCCTTTTATGATGGAATCGTGTGGGCTATTTATGCCACATAAGGCTTGTGATCTCAACCATCAAATGCTTGCCTTGCGATGATCGATAGTGTGTATCTGTAGATATTGATAAAATCAAAGTTTATTAGGGGTGAAGGGCCACAGTGGTATGACACGAGGACGTTTTATTCTTCATCAAATTTATTTTCTATAAGACGACTAATGTCGTTAATGGCCGATTTTTCATCAGGTCCGTCACAGGTCAGTGTTATGTCGCTGCCTTTTGAGGCAGCTAGTGACATGATCTCAAGAATATCTTTAGCATCAATACACGTTGTTGATGTTTGTATGTTGACACGCGATTCAAATCGATTTGCTAAATCATGAAGTTTCATAGAAGCTCTCGCATGTAAGCCGAGTTGATTAGTGATAGTGAGTTTTTTTTTGATCATGGATGGTCCATTTAAACAGTTTGCTGTACGAGAGCTTGATATAATGCGCTATGGTTGTCAGCATTTTTTACATGATGTCGAAACGAAGAGCTCTTAATTCGCTGCGCTATTTCAGATAAGTGCTCTAAATGCTCCTCAGTAGCTTTTTCGGGAACCAGTAAACCAAAAATACTATCGACCATTTGAGGGTGATCTTCACTATCAAAATTAATCGGCGCAGGAAGTGTGACGACAACACACAATGCTTTTGTCAGAGATTGTATACGTGCATGTGGAATAGCAAAGCCATGTCCAACGGCTGTGCAACCTAAGCGTTCTCGTTCGGTGAGTGACTCCAGAATATGTTGTGC
>MDTC01080143.1_pt1 | contig 14140 bp, 13 predicted proteins | sample 811181 | NCBI WGS metagenome assembly MDTC01 (sample SAMN05326644, study PRJNA326480) | marine metagenome | isolation source: seawater | place: Pacific Ocean: North | collected 2011
AGTCCACCGTTCACACAACCTTGAAGTGCCCACGTCCAGAGAAACCCGTCAGTGGATATGGCTGGGGCGGGGTTGGAAGAGAGATCAATCTCCGGTTTGCCGCGGTGCGTCGCTGACGCACCGCGGTGTTTTCTTTCCGGTCAGGCGTCCACCGACTCCGAAGGCCGGACGGCGACTGATGGCTGTTCGGCGTGTTCCGGCGCGTAGCGATTCGCCCGCCGGAACGTCCCCAGATCGTTGAACCGCACGCCGTTCTCACGCATGACGCGATGAGCTGCCCTGGCGGTGGCCTGGCGGATGTAGAACGGTTCCTTCACGACAAAGTGGTGGATCGCATGGGTGGAGCCGAAGTTGAAGCAGAACAACTGCAGCGGTGCCATCCACCAGACATTCAGGACCTGGGTCTGCTGGATGATGTTCTTGGCCTCGACATCACCGTAGTAGTGCATGTTCGAGCTGATGAAGTGCAGGCAGAACGTGCGCAGCATGTTCGGGCCGAGGTAGACGACGGCCGTGGTGTTCAGCAGGCCGATCGCCGCTTCCATGCCGGCGGACAGCGGGATGCCGTTGCCGATGAGCAGAGCCACGCCATTGACCAGGTGAAACAGCACGAAGCTGTGCCACAACAGGTAGTGCATGAGCCCCAGCGGGAAATAGCCGCGGCGTTGTTCTCTCGCCAACCGCTTCACTTCCTCCTGTGACGTCGGGTTCTGGGCGCGGATGAACGCCTTTGCCGTCTGGTACATCGTCTTGGGACGCAGGTAGACCGCGAGCATGTTGTCGCCGGTCATGATCAGGCGACGCAGACCCCAGCGTTCGCCGTTGGTGATGCCGCGCTCCTCGATATCCGATTCGGTGCCCGAGTACTTGTGGTGGTGCAGGTGCATGCGCTTGCGCACCCAGGGGCTGATGGTGCTCGGCCGGGTGATCCAGCACAGCGCCATCATGAGGTTGTAGGCGCGCGGACTGTTGCGGAAGTACAGTTGGTGGATCAGGTCGTGTTCCAGTTCGTGGATGAACGACAGGAACACCGCGGTGAGGGGAATGCAGACATACCAGGGGATGACACCCGCCACATATGCCCAGCCGCTGGCCACGGCGCCGGCGATGGAACCCGCCATGATCAGCGCGCCGATGGCGTTCTGATGGCGCAGCCAGCGATGGCGCCGGCGCAAATCATCCGACGCGGCGCTGATGCCGGCGCGAATGGTCTGGATTTTCTGTTTGTCGCTATCCGACAGATTGCGGGTTTCCATGACAAGAGTTCTCCTACCGTGACTGTCGCCAGTGTCCGGTGTTCGCAACACCTCGGCAGGGCCGAACGCGCCATTCGCATGATCGCTTGCGCCAATCCGGTCCGGTTGGCCGGTTGATGACCTCCGCGGACGACATCACCACGCTGGCGAGCTGGGCGCGCGCGATCCGCGCCGCGCTTCAGGATGCCGGGATCGACTGGGTGCCGCTGTTTCGCACGGCCGGCATCGATCCGGACTGTCTGGCCGACCCCGATGCTCGCATTCCGCTCAGCCAGACCACGCGGTTATGGGCCGCCGTGGTCGCCGCGACTGGCGACGAGGCCTTTGGGCTGCGCGTGGCTCGCCATGTGAACCAGACGACCTTTCATGCGTTGACCGTCACCACGCTGGTCAGTGACTCGCTGCGCGATGCCATGCAGCGCATGTCGCGTTACGGTCGTGTCGTCACCGATGCCGCGCGGCTCGAGTACGGTGAGGATGACGGGCATTGCTGGCTGCGGCTTGGACACGTGCCGGTGGAGCCGCCGCCAGCCTGGCAGGCCGTGGATGCCTTCGCGGCGATCATGGTTCGTACCGCGCGGGCGCTGGTCGGGAAGGACTGTGGGCCGGAGCGTGCCGAGTTCGCGCGTCCGGTGCCGGCGCAGCCAGCGGTGTTCGAGCAGATGTTCCGCTGTCCGGTCAGCTTTGGTGTCGGGCACACGCGCATCATCTACACCCGCGAACTGGCCGAGCGCCGGCTGGAAACGGCGAACCCGGCGCTGCGCGCCGTCAACGAGGCGTTGCTCGACGATATGCTCCGGCACCGGATGCGTGACGACATCGTGTCCACCGCGCGTGACGCGATCTCACGGCTGCTTCCGGGCAACGCCTGCTCCCAGCAGGCGGTTGCCGATGCGCTCCACGTCAGCCAGCGCAGCCTGCAACGCAAGCTGGCCGACCGCGGCACCAGCTTCCGTCAACTCGTGGAAACCACACGCCGCGAGCTGGCGGATCGCCATCTCGCCGCCGGGCGTTGCTCGATCACCGAGGTGGCCTACCTGGTCGGATTTTCCGACGCCAGCAGTTTCACCCGCGCCTACAAGCGCTGGACCGGGCATGCGCCCAGCCATGCACCCGGTCGCGATCCGGCCGATTGAGCCGGCTCATGGTCGCCGCGCCTCGTGAGGACGGGCCCGCGGTGCTATCGTGCGCGCCTCATGATTGTTGACTGCTGACCTGATGATTCCGGTTCCCACCAAGCTGACTCTGCACCGCGCATCGCGCGTGCTGGACGTGACCTATGACGACGGGTCCACCTACTCGATTCCCGCCGAGCTGATGCGCGTCTATTCGCCATCGGCCGAGGTCAAGGGTCACGGCCCCGGGCAGGAGAAGCTGGTCTGGGGCAAGCGCAGTGTCGGCATCGAACACATCGAGGCGGTGGGCAGTTACGCGATCCGTCCCGTGTTCGACGACGGGCATGACAGCGGCCTCTACGGGTGGCAGTTGCTGCACGAGTTCTGCATGAACCAGGACGCGCTGTGGCAGAACTACCTGGCCCGGCTCGACGCCGCCGGCGTGGGTCGCGACCCCGGTGTGCGCACGCTCGATTCCGTCGTCAAGCAATACAACCCCAACGCGGGCAAGGCCTGATGAGCAAGACCACGCATTTCGGTTACGAGACCGTCAACGCCACCGACAAGACCCGCCGCGTCGGTGAAGTGTTCGCCTCGGTGGCGTCGCGCTATGACTTGATGAACGACCTGATGTCGATGGGCATTCATCGCGTCTGGAAGCGCTTCACCATCGATCTGGCCGCTGTCCGGCCCGGTGAGCGGGTGCTGGACCTGGCCTCGGGCACCTGCGATCTGGCTGGCAAGTTCGCCCGTCAGGCCGGGCCGGAGGGGCAGGTCATCGCCTCCGACATCAACCCGTCCATGCTCAGCGTGGGTCGGGATCGCATGATCGACCGCGGCATCGTTCAGGGCATGGACTACGTGATCGCCAACGCCGAGGAACTGCCGTTCCCGACCGATCACTTCGACTGCGTCACCATGGCTTTCGGCCTGCGCAACGTCACCGACAAGGATGCGGCGCTGGAGGAAATACAGCGCGTGACCAAGCCGGGCGGCCGCGCGCTGGTGCTGGAATTCTCCAAGCCGACCTCGACCGGCTTCGGCAAGCTCTACGACGAATATTCCTTCAAGGTGCTCCCGGCGCTGGGCCGCTACGTCGCCAAGGACGAGGCCAGCTACCGCTACCTCGCCGAGTCCATCCGCATGCATCCGGATCAGGACACGCTGAAGGGCATGATGGAAACGGCCGGCTTCCTGCGCTGCCAGTACTTCAACCTCGCCGGCGGCATCTGCGCCGTGCACCGGGGCTTTGGCGCATGAGCCTGATCGCCAACGGCGTCGCCGTGGTCGAGGCCGGGCTTAACCGCGCGCTGGCGCTGGACCCTGAGGTCGCCGATCGTCTGCGCAAGCTGGACGGCCGCGTCATCGCCGTGACCATTTCCGGCTGGGACCAGACCGTGTTCGCCGTGCCCGTGGTCGATCGTTTGCAGCTCTCCGTGTTCTGGCCGGACGAACCCGACGTGCGGCTCAGCGGACGCCTCGGTGACTTCGCGCGCCTGGCCGCGTCGGGAGCCGACAAGCAGGCCGAACTGCTGTCCGGCGGCGTGCGTATCGAGGGCGACGCCGTGCTGGCGCAGCGCTTCGCCGAGGTGTTCGAGGCGCTGGATATCGACCTTGAGGCGCCGCTGGAGCGGATGTTCGGGCCGATCGCCGCCCACCGCATCGGTCAGACCGCGCGGCGCTTTTTCGGCTGGGGTCGTGAGGCGATGAAGACCCTGGGCGATGACACCATCGAGTTCCTGCGCGAGGAAACCGGTGATCTCGTCCACGGCGACGACGTCAACGACTGGATGGATGCCGTCGACGACCTGCGGACCGGAACGGACCGGCTCGAAGCCCGCATCCGGCGCCTGGAACGCAAAACCGCCGAGGCGTGAGCCGGTCGCTGGAACAGACGCTCGACTACCTGATCGAGGTCGACAAGCTCAAGACGATCCAACGGCAATCGTGGATCACCGACGGCTCCCGGCAGGAAAATTCCGCAGAACACTCCTGGCATGCCGCGCTGTCGGCCATGGTGCTGGCGCCGTTCGCCGTCTACCCGGTCAACGTCGACCGCGTCATCCGCATGTTGCTGCTGCACGACATCGTCGAAATCGATGCCGGTGACACCTTTCTCTACGACGCCGAAGCCGCGGCCGATCAGGCCGAACGTGAACAACAGGCCGCCGATCGCCTGTTCGGCATGCTGCCGTTCGAGCAGGGCAGCGCCGACCGGGCGCTGTGGGATGAATTCGAGGCCGGCGAGACCCCGGACGCGCAATTCGCCAAGGCCGTGGATCGGGTCAATCCCGTTCTGCTGAATCTCGCCACCGAAGGACAGGGTTGGCGCCGGCACGGCATCCGTCTGACGCAGGTGCTGGATCGCAACGGCGGTGTCGCCGGGCCGTTGCCGGATGTCTGGAACAGGTTGAAGGCGAGGCTTGAGGCGGCGGCGGATGCGGGCTGGCTGCTGCGATAGCACGGGGCATTCGAGGTGACGAGATTCAGTCAGGCATGGCCTGGACGCTGAATCGCATTCCGCAACGCAATTCGCCGTCCGAGATCACATTCGCCCGAAGGCCGCCCTTGTGCACCCAGGCTTTCACGACCCGGGAGGCAGGCAGCGTGTCGGTGGCCAGTTCGTCGCCCAGCGTCGCGCACGGTTCGCAGAGTTCGACGCCGTAGAACCGCGCCCCGCCAACCTCGAACAACCGTCCGACCAGATCGTTCAGACGAACACCCCGTGTGACCACGTTGCGGCGTGTGTCTCCGGGGGAAATCGTGAGATTGAATGTCCTGTTGAAGTCTTCCACTGCCTCGGCTTCGATGAACGTGATGTTCTGGCCGGGCCAGTCCGACCGGTCGAAATTGCGATCGCCGACGATGCCCTTTCCAGGGATGACGGAAACCCGGTCAACCGACACTTGCGGCTCCCCGCTGCGTGCGGCGATGAAGATGGCTTCGATCATGTTGAGGTGCTTGCTCGACGGTAGCGCCCGACTCAATAGCCGGTATGACTCGTCGGATCCAGCTCCTTCTTGCTGAGCCGCTCTTCCCGATCCTTGTCCGTCGCCCAGATCACCTGTGGGAACAGCAGCACGCGTAGCAGGCCGATCAGCATGTACAGGTAGCTGAGTGAGAACAGGATTCCGCAGACGATGGAGATGACCTCGAAATTCGGACTCACGTACTTGATGCCCCACCACGACATCACGTCGGTGAGCGCGGCGGCCAGGCCGATGGGGAACACCCACTGGTAGATCCAGAGGTGGTTGAACTGCATCGAGAACGGGATGCCGATGACCAGAAAGCTGGTCGTGAACCCGAACAAATGGGCGTGGGTGAAGGCGATGAGCTTGCCCTGCGACATGTTGGCGAAGTACGCCTCGGCGCTGCCGTGCAGATGAAGCTGGTAGGCGATTTCCGCCGCGCCGAAGGCGAACGCGATGCCGTAGAGGGTGATCGCCAGGGCCAGCCCGCGCTTTACGCCGGTGGGGAAATAGAACAGCGTCAGTGATTCCTTGCTGACCCGGAACGGCACGGCCAGCCGGCCCAGCCACAGCACGAAGAAGAAGAAGGCGCCCAGCGCGATTGGGCTGCCGATGGACTGCCAGGCTGGTGGCGGTGGCTCCACTTCGACCAGGTCGTCCATGTCCAGCGCGTCGAGCACGGACAGGTCGTCCTGGGCGTGGGCCCATTCCGGCCCGAAGATGGCGATGGCCAGAACGGCCAGCATCCAGATGGCTTTCACGTGGTCTCCCCCTTGTTTTTTGTCAGTCTAATCGCTTGTGCCCGGAATGCCCGCGCCGTAATGTTCGCCGGGGGGTAAATTCGATGCTCGACGCGGGTCAGCGACGCACATACGAAGACGGGGAACTGGTCTTCGCCGAGGGTGATGCCGGCGACGTGGCCTATCTGCTGGACGATGGTGCCGTCGAGGTCTTCACCGGTTCCGGTGACCAGCGCACGGTGTTCGCGACGCTGGGGCCGGGCGAGATCGTCGGCGAGATGGCGTTGATTGATACCCGGCCGCGTTCCGCCAGCGTCCGCGCCATCGGCACCACCAAGCTCACCGTGATCAGCCGCGAAGGCCTGAGCGATCGCCTGGAATCCGTTGATCCGATGGTTCAGCTCGTGCTGCATAGCATGCTCGGCCGATTCCGCGTGGCCATGCATCGCGTGCGTAGCGGCGAGGAGGAGCCTGCACCGCGGCGTGTGCCTGAAGCCGAAGCCCTGCCGAATGCGCCGGTCAACGAGGCGCTGCGCCACGGGGTGTTGCAGCAAAGTCGCATGGAGGCGCGGCTGCGCGATGCCATCGCGGCGGATGCGCTGGAACTGCACTACCAGCCGATCGTGAAGCTGCCGCTGGGCAAGCCGGTGGGCTACGAGGCGCTGGTGCGCTGGCCAGTGGCCGACGGCGGCGTGATCTCGCCGGCCGAGTTCATTCCGCTGGCCGAGCAGACATCGCTGATTCTGGAACTGGATGCCTGGGTGATCCGCCGCGCCTGTATGGACTTCATGGCGCAGGGGCGGCGGCTGGCCGGCCAGTACGTCAGCGTGAACCTGTCCGGGCGTCAGTTCGCGCAACCGACGGCCTACGACCTGATCGAGTCGACGCTCCAGTCCACCGGGCTGCCGCCGGAGCGGTTGCAGATCGAGCTCACCGAAGGCGTGGTGATGTCCGACCCGGACCACGCGGCGGAATTGCTCGCCGAATTGCAGAAGCTCGGAATCTCCATCGCCATTGACGATTTTGGTACGGGCTACTCCTCGCTGGCCTACCTGCACACGTTCTCGGCGGATGTGCTCAAGCTCGATCTGAGCTTCGCCCGCGAGGTTCGCAAAGGCCCCAGCGGCGCCCGCATCGTCCGAGGGATTTCGGCGATGGCTGACGAACTGGGGCTGCGTGTGGTCGCCGAGGGCATCGAGGCCGATGCCGAAGGTCGCCAGCTCTACAAGCTGGGCTGTGGCTGGGGGCAGGGGTTTGGTTACGCACGCCCGCAGCCTCTCGCGCAGCTGCTCGACGATTCCGAGGCGTAGTCGGCGCGGCCGCCAGTTTGGTCTCAGGCGGCGAGGCCGCTGCCATGCCTGCGCAGATGGGCGTCCACCTCTTCCGGGCGGAAGTACACACGCAGCTTCCAGGCATCTCGGGGCCTGCCGCCCAGTGCGTGATCGTCCAGCCAGTCGACCATGTTCAGCAGTGCCTGGACGTCATCATCGGAGTAGTCACGCGGCGGTGCTTCCGGAGGGAAATGGGTTTCCAGCGGCTGGGCGGCTGCGGCCACGGCTTTGCGCAGGGGCGAACCCGATGGTGAGTCCAGAAAGCCCGGCACGTTCAGCAGCGATCGCCGCAGGTCCGGCATGTCCGGCAGGTGGCCCAGCCAGTCCAGTTCCACGCCCAGCTTTTGCCGGCACAGCATCCGCAGATTGTCGATCAGCACCGGACTGGCCTGGGCCGAATGCCGGTTGACCAGCAGCGCGGGACGAAACGCCTGCTGCACCTCGTCGATCAGCGCGACTGCGTCGGGCGCCTGCGCCCGGGCCTGCTGCCGCAGCCAGTCCAGGCTGAAGGCGCGTCGATCCTCCGGCAGCGCCAGATCGGCTTCCAGCGCCTCGCCCAGCGTTTCGTGGTGTCGGAACACCGATTGCAGCGTGCGCAGCAACGCGCTCTTGATGAAGCCATAGGCGTTCATCACCGCGGCTGGCTCGGGCTCGGTGACGATCACGCCGTCGTCCGCCGCGTCGAAGAAATCCAGCGTGTTGAAGGCGACGCCGGCGCCGAGGTCGAGCATGACCACATCGGCGTCCAGCGCGCGAATGTGACGGAGCAGTTTCTGCTTGAGCCAGTGCGGCGGATTGGCCATGCCCGGGAATGACTCCGCGCCACTGCAAAGTCGCAGATGGGGCAGGCCGGTGGGGATGAGCAGCGGCTCCAGGCTGTCGGTTTTCCGACGCAGGAAATCCGCCAGTGTCGGTGTCTGCCGGCGGATGCCCAGGTAGCTGTGCAGGTTGGCGGCGCCGAGGTCCAGATCGATCAGCACGACGCGCCGCTGCTGGCGCGCCCAGTGACAGGCCAGCGCGGTCGACACGATGCTCTTGCCGACGCCGCCCTTGCCGCCGCCGATGGCGATGATCCGCTTGGCCTTGCGTTCGAGTTTCACTGCTGGTCGCTGGTCCGGACGATAACGGGAGCCTGCCGGCTGAGCCGGCCATTGCCCTGGAGAGGCAAGTTTGGGTCCCGGCAGCCCGCTGCGGCCGTGCGTTCGCCAGCGTCAGGCGGCTGACGGCATCAGCCGGATTTCAGTCGCACCAGCAACATCGTCGCGGCCTTTTGCACCGTGCGGTTCACCGCGGCGGGAACGGCGTCGTCCGCGTCCGGCGGTTCCAGCGTTTCGACCGACTGGCCGATGAAGCCGTCGTACAGAGCCTCGCGCCGCGCCGCCTCCAGGCTGCCGGCGTCGATTGCGCTTGCATGCGTGATTCGCAGCTGCCGATCGGTGGCGAGCAGCACGAAGAACTGCTGTCCTTCGTGTTGCCCGGGCACGATGATGGCCGTGCCGATCGGGCGGCGTTCCCGGACGGGCACGTAGATGGTGTTCTCGTCCTCGGCGGCGAGGGTTACGCCGCGGGCTGCGGCGCGGGCGATTTCCCGGTCCGTGAAGATCGCGTCGACGAGCTTGTAGGTCGTCACGTCGGGGAACAACGCGCGGACCGCTTTCGGGATCAGGTTGCTGGTGTCCAGCCAGTCGCCGGGCGCGTCGGGGGTCGAACTGTCCGAACCAGGACTGGATCGCGCCTCCGACTCGGCGCCATTTCGGACGCCGTCGCCGTCCGCGTCCAGCGCCGCGATCTTCGCGAAGGCTCCGGCATTCAGGCCGGCATCCTTGAACTGCTGACCATACTGGTTGACCGGCGTGCCGCCGCCGTCCTTGTGGCAGGCGTTGCAGGAGGGCATGTAACCGAACTGGTTCTTGTACAGCCGCGCGAAGGCGGGCTCCGCCTGCGCCGGCGTGCCGAGCAGCCAGCCCGCGGCGATCAGCGTGGGTAGTGCGAGCCTGCGAAACGGGGTGGGGCGCATCGGTCGTCCTCAGAAATCGAACAGCGCGGGGATTTGCTCGCGCATCGGTGTCAGCGGGTCGTCGCCGTTGGCCAGCGCCTGTTCCAGATGTTCACGTTGCCAGGAGCCTTCCGGCGGCATCAACTGGCCGGCCTTGCGCGTGCCGCGATAGCGCTCGTAGTCCAGCGCGTCACGAATCTTGTCGGTGGCCTGGATGTGATCCAGCACGTCGGCCTCGGTGCCGCCGGCCATGAAGTTCAGGCGGGCGTTGGGATTGTCACGATGACAGCCGAAACAGTAGGTCTCGAAGGGTTTGAGCGGCGAGTCGGCGGCCAGTTGCAGCGGGGGTTCGCCCTCGCGTATGGGCGGTGACAGTTCGGTGAGCGGCAGGCCCCAGCGCGTCGCTCGGGCATCCGCACCCAGCCGGGCCAGCAACGCCAGCATGATCTCGGTGCGACGGAACGGAACCGCCCCAACGTGCTCGTTCAGCGATGAGTCGTTCAGCGCGGCGAGGATAGCGTTGACCCCTCCGGTACGTCGCAGGCGGTCGATGTCCGTTGGAGTGAAGGCCTGCGCCAGCGCGTATACCGCATCCAGGTCCCGCGGCTGCGCCCAGCGTGCCGGGGGGCGCCGGGTCAGTGGATCGAACTCGGCCGGCAGCGGCGGCAGCGCGTCGAAGGCCTCCAGCTTGTCCTCCCCGCGCTGGTCGTCACCGCCAGCATCGCGGCCGAACACGGCGCGCTTGAGGCCGGCCAGCCAACCGCCCTGGTACAGGTCATCCTCCAGCGGGTTGCGGTTGTTCAGGTCGTTGTCCGGTACCTCGAAACCGCGCTCGGGCCAGTTGGTGGCCAGACGGGTTGCCAGTGCGGTGGCTGACTCCGACGCCGGGTCGTAGCTGCCGGGTGCCAGTGCGTAGCGCAGCGCCTCGGTCAGCAGCTCGCGGCGGCATTGATCGCCGGGGCCGCCTTCGCCGCAGCCATCCAGCCAGATGCGTTGGGCCAGAGGGATCATGTTGGCGATGTCCGTCGCGTTGTCGATGGCTTCGGGTGCGGCCAGCCGCACGCTGGTCGGCGCGCCGTGCAGGTTGGCGGCCTCGGGATGCGCCGCGACGATGCGTTCCGCGATCACCGGGGCGGCGTTGGTTTCTTCCCAGGGGCGGACCGGAAAGATCGCCGCGGCATTCTGGTGGCAGGTCAGGCAGACCCCGCGCCGGGCATAGACGATGCGCGGCGTGCAGCCTTCGCAGTAGTCCTGGACGAGCTGGAATTCGTAGCGACCGGCGGCCTCGTTGTAGGACAGCACCTCGATCTCGTCGGCGGCGTCGACAAAGCCGAGGAACAACCGCCCCCGCAGTGGCGGAGCCAGGGCGGAGCCGGGCGGCGGCGTGATGTCTGCCGACAGCACGACGCGCGGATCGGCGAAGGAGGAGCGTCCCTTCTGCAGCGAGCGGCCGTGCGGGATGAGTACCGTGGTCGGGCGCCGGCCCTGGGCATCCAGTGTGGCGAGCCAGTCGACGACGGATTCGAACGGGTAGGGCAGCGCGCCGTTCTGCGCGACGAGCTGGTCGAACAGTGATCGGGTGCCCTCGGGCGGCAGGTCCGAATTCGGGATCACCCGTGCGGACAGGCTGGCCGGGTCGTAAAGCGGCGGCAGCCGTTCGGCCAGATCGTGAACGCCGACACTGTCATCACCGCCGCCACATCCGGTGGCGAGCAGTGCGATGAACGCGGCGGCGACGACGGTCTTCATGGGCGGCAGTCTGCGACGTCGGGTCGCGTGATGCCGCCGCTGTCCAGGGCCGAACATGCGCAACGGCTACATCAGCTTCAGGAATTCGGTCAGCGCCGCCTTGTCTTCGGCGGGCAGGTCCACGCCGAACTGGTGCCCCTTGTTCTCGATCAGGTCATCGCATTTCTGGAACACGGGCTTGTGGGGATCGGAACTGGCGAAGTACGCCACCGGCGTCCCCGTCTTCACTGGCAGCTGGATCAGGCCTTGCCCATCCTCGCGTGGCGCGACCTTGATGTCGGTCGTGGTCACCGAGACCTTTTGTGGCCGGTGCGGCTCGTCGTTGGGGTCATCCGACATCAGCAGCCGCTTCATCGCGATTTCGTACTGCGCGATTCGGCCCGCCACCGTGTAGTCGATGCCGCCGTCGTCCAGATAGGTCAGCTCGCCCAGCGCGTTGTTGTGCAGGAACGGCGCGATTGCCCAGACATTGATCAGCGAAATGTTGCGGTAGTAGCCCGCGCCGTCGTCGGCAAAGGTCTCCCCTTGCTCGGCGGGGCCGCCAATGGTCTTGGTGCCCACTTCGTTGCCGCCGATCAGCGGCACCATGCGGTTGATCTTCTTCGGCTCGGAGCCCGGTGACGGCCGGTCGCGGTAGGTCTCGGAGGCGAATTCCTCCCAGATGTGGCCGGTGGAATGGTTGTCATGGCGAGCGCGGCAGCTGTTCACGCCGACCACGTTGTAGGCCGTGGGCTCGTCGTTGCCCAGCCAGTCCTGGCCGAACACGCCGTTCTCGGCGAATTGCTTCGGCTGCCATTCGTCGTCCCCGGTCCGCACCAGGTATTGCTCGCGGAAGGTTTCGGATTCGAGCTGGGCGTCGGTGAACTCGTGCCGCCAGAAATCCTCGGAGCCGAACACGTGACCCTCGTAGAAGCGCTCCAGCGCGTCGGGGTCGCCGACGATGGCGTCGGGTGGCACCTTGGTGGAGTGGCATTGCGCGCAGTTGCGGGCGTAGACCTTGCGGCCGGCCGGCACCTGTTCGAGGTCGATGAACGTGTCACCCGGCGTGCCGTCCACATCGGTAGCGTGGAGCAGGTAGGTCGGTCCACCGGTCAGCAGGTAGGCGGCGAGATCCTCCATCTTGGCGTCGGCGTAATTCCAGGCGTCGCAGTCGATCGCGCACTGCTGGATCGACATGGGTTTCTGGGTCGAGCCGTCACCGAAGAAATCGCCCGGCACCGGGAAGTTTGGCACCCAGCATTCCTCGGTGCACATGCCGATGTTGATGTAGACGCGCAGCAGCGCCAGCCGGTCGCCCACGGAATCCTCGGCGCCCTTGAGCACATGCTGGGTCGGCGCGGTGCTGATTTCACCGGTGAGCGGGTGCTTCATCTCGTGCTGGAAGATGCGCTTGTTGATGAAGTCGGTGATGTTGTTCTGGGTGCCGGGGTTGTGCTGGAAATCATTGGGGTTGAGCGAGGTGTCGACGGTGCCGACGCGGGCTGCGCCCACGGCCTGAACCGCGAAGTTGTCCCGCGGCACGGCGGACAGGAACGCCGCCAGCGGCTGGTTCACGTACTGGTTGCCGATCAGCCCCATGATGTTTTCCCACTCCGGCTCATTGGGATTCGCCGGCGGATTGGTGGGGTCGAACGCGGCGTGGCATTGCACGCAGGGGTGGCCGATCATGAAGCGCTTCTGCGACTCGATCTCGCCGTCTTCATAGGGTGCGGTGCGCGGGTCGTAGACCACATTTCCCGCCTCGTCGACGGTCGGGTCGCGGAAATACTTGCGGTAGCCGATCACCCCGGAGGATTTCGGGTCGTCGCAGCGGTCCAGCCAGTACGTCGAGGCGTCACCCTGCTCGCAATCCGGATCGTTGATCAGGCCCCATTTGGTGTAGCGGTAAGGTCGGTGCCTGGTGTGCATCCACTCGCCGTAGTGCATGTTCTCGTAGCCGATGGTGCGGGCGAGGTGGATGTCGTTGAGATCCTGGTTGCCGAAGGTGCCCTTGAACCAGACGTCACGACCGCGTCGCACGGCCTCCCGCAGTCGGCGAGCCTTGTCGGGATCTTCGGCTTCCACGTCCTCGAACAGCGCGCCGACGATGCGACAGCCTTCCGCGTCGTACTTCGTTGGCTGCGGGTTGTCGCAGGTCGGTGGCGGCGCCTGCGGGATCGGGGCGATGTCCCAGGTGATCGGGCCGTTGCGCTCGTGCGTCGCCGGGCTGGTGCCCTCGTGCCAGATCTTCTTGGCCGCGAGGGTGTTGTAGAAGTTGTCCTCGTACCACTGGGCGTCGGCCTGGACCTTCGGCGAGCCGCGGTAAACCCCCATCGGAAAGCCCTTGGAGGCCAGGTCGTCCGGTGTGGGGCTGCGCAGCGTGCGCGTGAACGGATCGTCCTTGACCGGATACGTGGTCTCGGCGGCGTGGACCGGAATGATGCCGACGGCCATCAGGCAGGCCAGCAAGGTGATTGTTTTCATTTGTGTCTCCCCGTTGCGTCCGCATGGTACGACATGCCCACGGCGGGTCAACGCCGGGCCTCGTCGTCCGATGTTTGCCCGGCGCGCGCGGCGCGGCGAGAATGCGCGCATGCTCTCACCTCGACAGTTGCGCCGTCTCTGGCAGATTCGGCGTGTATATCGCCGCTATGGACTGGCGGAAGCCCTCGGCAAACCGGTTCGGCGTTCGTTCCCCGAACCCATCGGCGTCCGCTTGCGCAAGGCGCTGGAAGAGCTGGGGCCGGTGTTCGTGAAATTCGGTCAGGCGCTGTCGACACGGCCGGATATCCTGCCGCCGGAGCTGGCCGGTGAACTCGCGAAGCTTCAGGATCAGGTGCCGGCATTTCCTGGCGCCGAGGCCCGTGCGCTGGTCGAGCAGGCGCTGGGCAAGTCGGTGGGCCAGGTGTTCGCGATCTTTGACGACAAGCCGCTGGCTTCGGCGTCGATCGCGCAGGTGCACGCGGCGCGGCTCAAGGGCGAGGGCGACGAGCCCGGCTTCG
>MDTC01101525.1_pt1 | contig 14139 bp, 8 predicted proteins | sample 811181 | NCBI WGS metagenome assembly MDTC01 (sample SAMN05326644, study PRJNA326480) | marine metagenome | isolation source: seawater | place: Pacific Ocean: North | collected 2011
AATTTATTAATATCTGAAACTGATCTTGAACAGATATCCATCGCAGTCTCAGATGAAATATAATCTGCTAAAATTAAGATATCGAACACATCTAATTCAGTTGAATTATCTATATCACCGAGATCCCATTCTAAACAAATATCAGTTGGTAAAGCTAAAAACTCATGCCAGCCAGCTAATGGACTATTCTCAACCCTTCCCGAAGAATCTGCTGTTTGAATAAAATACTGAATCATTGCTTCAGTTGTTAAGGGAGGAATCTGGCCTGACCAATTATTTAATTCTTGGTTGGTATTATAGATCGGTGAATCATGCCACTCAATATCTCCTAAAACTCTCCAAAAGATTTTCATTGAGTCTTCTACAATACCAGTTTCAGATAAATCATCAACCTGAGCAGTGATTACATATCCTCCACTATCAGGTTCAGTTCCATCATTAACAGGATTATGAAAAACCTGTAACATCTCTAAATCAGGGATACCTTTTGTTCTACAATGTAAGGCATCTGTAGACTCCCATGTACCCGTAAATGGAATGATTTCATATCCAGGCATCGCTTCTTCATAGGTTTCCAATGCTTCTTCATCCCAACTGCTTCCGGTAATGGGTACTAATATTTTATCATTTAAAATTGTTGAATTTGTATATGGCTGATTATTGGGAGTCCAAACACGATAAACTTGCCATGGTTCACCCCACTTATTTAATGTATTTGCAAAATAATTTGCTGTTGATTGTATTAAATTATATTGTGCATGTTCTGCAGGGACTTCTCGTATCAATACTTTAGTTGCGCTAAGATATTTACCCCAGCAATCTATATGATCAATATATGTATTATTTGGATCATCCACTACATGATAAGTCTGGATTCCATAATAATCTTCCATCAGCTGATTTACTTGTGTGGATGACATATTATTTTCATCATATACAAGACTAGAAGATGCCGAGATTCCCAGACCATCTGTCATATAATTTCCACCAGCATGAATGATATCTGATGCAAAATAAGGCACGTCTAAATGATTAGACATTTTTGCAGGAGCTTGATTATCATTTGGCCGAGGTCGATTATATGTATGATCAACAATAGAAACATTTCTATCACCATCAACCACCCACCAAGGTCCATAATCACGTGTCCAATAACTATCTGTTTGGCCTAGAACATATTGAACATTCTCCATATTTACTCCACCATTATCCATAGCGGAATGTGCATTGTTTTGAGAATTTGATGAAACTAAACAATAAATAGTTACATCTTCACTCATTTCAGAAATCAAAGATATACTAATACCAAACGGATAGCGAATAAGAACTCCTTCCATTCGCTCATACTCTGCAATATTTCTGATTGGTCCTGATGGCGGATCTGTCTCTCTACCTTGCGTATAAATTTCATGAATCCGAGTTTTTTCTTCTTCAGTTAAGCCAATCGGTAGCTCATCAATTTGAGTATCTATTGCATGTGCTAAATTTGATAATAATAAGATTTGAAATATGTTTTTCATTAATGAATAAACGATATGAAATAATAAACTACTTATTTTTAGATTTTAAAGCTAAAAATAATGAAATCATAATCATTGCTGATGGTTAAAGCAATGCTAAAATTCTAATATCATACCACCAACAGGAAATGTTGTATACTGCCAACTCATAACCTTCTCACCATCGTCTAGGTATAAATATTCATAAGGGTTTTTACGATTAAAAATATTCATTATATCCCAAAACACAACCAGATTAACTTTTTCATAATGGAATCGTTGCTTTAGCATCAAATCCACACGACTATACTCTCCGTATCGTGCAGTATTCCATTGATCATCAGCGTTAGTATACCACTCTCTAATATTATGATCATAATGTTTTGGCGTGTAAGGCTGCCCACCCATATATCTATATTTGAGACTAATCTCATATTCATCGCTTGGCATAAATGGAATCCAAGAGAATAATTTTGAAAAAACTGAATTTTTATATCCATCATACCAATCATAATCTGTATATCTTATTTTATAACCGCCCACAAGATTAATTACATTACGATAATCATAGCGCCAAGGATAGTATTCTTTAGTTCTCGGGTCAACGCCTTCTGATATTGAATGAGACCATGAAAAAGACCCATACCAATTATTTGAATATTTTTTCTGGATATATAACTCGATCCCATTTGATCTTCCTTCACCACCATTAACTCTTTTATACCAATTTAGACTATCTCGTCCATCTAAACCTTTTAACATTTCAAATGTTACCATATCCGCATACTCTTTTGTATAATACTCAAGAGTAATTCGTGATTCAGGTGAAGGAAAAAACTCAAGACCACCAACAATTTGATCTGCATAATAATTTCTTAATGCTTTTGGATTACCTCTATTTGAATTTAGATATTCATTATTAGGTGGTTGAAAATAACGGCCAGCAGCCATATTAAACTTAAATGTTGGTGTTAAGTGATATCTTAGTCCTATCCTTGGAGAAAAATCTGATTCTTCTGTAAATGAAATATATTCAAGGCGACCACCTAGCGACAGCTCTAAATTAGAAAATAGAATAAAATTACAATGAAAAAATCCTCCATATTTTTGATAGGATAAATATGCATTTGTTTTAAGTGTATCCCGTTCGCCAATCGAATCTAAAACAGTTACAATTGTATTTGAATTCTGAAAATAATAATCATAAAATTGATCTTCTGTCACAAAAGTAGGTTGTGCAGTATCAGATAAAGAATAACCATATAAATAAGTAGGATTACTCTTATACCAATTATCATAATCTAATCGAATATGTTTTGCTGTAAAGCCACTACTCATATCCAGATTACTAGATAACTTATAAACAATCTCACTACGAAAAGAATAATCATCTTCTAGATCATCACGATTAAAATAATAATTCCGATTTAAATTCTGATCTAATTCATAAACTTTTGCTTTTAGCGTAACTAAAGATTTTCCAAATGAAGATTGGAAATATCCTTTTTTTGAAAATAGGTTTTTATAAGTTAATCCTAGTGTTGTTTGCCAAGATGAATAGGATACATTTTCTGCGCCTCTAAGTTGCGGATTATTCTCACCTACAATATTAATATCGTCAATCCCTCCTACAAAATTGATATAAATTTTCTGTCTGTTTGATAATGCATAAGTAATTTTCCCTTGGCTTGTCCAATACTTTGGTACCGCCTGTAATCCTGCAGATGAGATAACAAAATCCAGGAATGATCTATTCAAAGAATAAAGATACGTAGATTTAGAGCTTAGTGGCCCTTCAATTGTAAGACCAAACCCTGCCATACTTAAATTAATTTGTTGTTCGTGTGTCTTTTGATTACCCTGCCGTAAGGTTACATCCATTACGGATGATAATTTTTCTCCATATGTCGCAGGAAAAGCCCCAGCATAAAAATCAATTCGTTCAATAAATTCCGTATCAATCATCGTAATTGGGCCTCCTCCTTTTCCCTGCTCTGGAAAATGATTTGGATAAGGAATCTCAAGAAAATCCATTATAAAAAGATTTTCTCCATGAGAACCTCCCCTCACAATAATTTCATTGGACTGATCTGTCCCAGAAACAACAGAAGGTAGAGCCTGCATCATTGCCATAATATCATATACACCAACTGGATCTGAACGTATTTCTTCAATATCTACCGTTCTACTACTCGTAACCGCATCCTTGGTTTTTTCAAAATATGTGGCCACTACTTCCACACCATCACCTTCAATTATACTCTGATTTAAGCTAAAGTTAATTATTGTAATTCGATTTGGCACCACATGAATATTTGGTCGATTTAATGATGTATAACCAATCATTGATACATTAATAGTATAACTACCAACCGGTATCTCATCTAAAATAAAATTTCCAAAATTATCTGTTGCTATTCCTATATTGGATCCCTTGACCATCACATTAACACCTATCAATGGTTGATGAGTAGACGCATCTCGAATATGCCCAGACAGACTACCCGTTGATCCAATCAAAAATTCTGCGATAAATATTACTAGAAGAGTCTTTTTATACATTATAATTAAAGCACATCTGAATCTAAATATGCTTTTGCTACAATAATTAAAACTTACTGTTTTAGGCGATAGGTGCAACCTTCCATTGTCTTAAGAAATTTTTCGACTTGGTTCTCAGTATGAAATAATTCATCCATCGGCACAAATACATCACTCGGATATTCATCTTCATCATAATCACGTAGAAAATTAGATTCTAATTTTAGGACAATATCCCTCATTACCATAGGTGGTATTTCTTTATTTCTCATGAAATTAATTTGCAAATTTAGTTGGCCTGTTGATGTCATATGAAATAATGGTAACGGACCAACATCTGAATTACAACGAAAAGTTAGTGTCCCATGATCACTACCTCGACCCCAAGAAACATCATCAGCATGTATCTCTGCAAAATCGATAATGGATACACCTACTTTTGCAACTTCTCTTGTACAAGTATCTCTTAGGTGATTAATAAATTGATCTTTATTCCAATTAGACATCTATGCTTCCCCTGTATTTATATGTCAAATTAATGGCAAGGTAAGCTTGAATTTACAAAAAATGATAATTAAGAAACAATCTGTCGTTTATTTTTTTTAATATTGTAAATCGATCCATGCATTATATAAATTTTTCTGTAAATCTGTTTTTTCCTTAAGAATTCTTAATCTATGCTTATACTTTTGATTTTTATATTCTATAGTATAAGGAAGCTCAATGATTTCATCATTTCGTTTAATTACAATATTTACTTCATCACCCTCTTGTATAGCATATCCATAATCATCATACATAACATTTTTTAATATTTTCTTATCAATTTCATCCCCAACAATAAAACCAATTGGATCTTTTTTACCTACTTTCTTTACTTTGACATATTTACCTAATGAAAACCGTGAACCTTTAGATCCATAGTCTTTTAGGATACGTTTGGGAACCATATGTTTACCTTTCTCAGAATATTCGATACCAATTTGTTCAAGTCCTCCTTTTATATCTAAGGGTACATTACCTTCGACATAAGTCGCAAACCAATTTCTTAAATCAGGATGTACCATTTTTGAAAATTCATCAAAAAAATTATTTTCATTAAATGATTGTTTAGCTCCATATTTTAAAGATAAGTCTATTACAATATCCTTTAATGTTTTTTTGCCATTGGTTAATCGTATAATTTCAATATCTAAAAGTAAACCAATAATCGCCCCACGTTCATAGACCTGACTATAATAGCGTCCATATTTTTTTTCAAATACTCGTTCACTCATCACAGTAAAAGGGATCTTTTTTTCAGGATAACTTGAAGCCCTTTTTATTTTTGTTCCAATTTGACCCTGAAAAAATTCAACAGGTGTTATAAGCCCAGATTGCACCATTATCAAGTGCGCGAAATATTCCGTTACGCCTTCATAAAGCCATAGGTGTTTTGACATTTTTGGATTAATATAATCAAAATCACCTATGAACTCACTATGAAGATTGAGAGGTGTAAAAATATGCATAAACTCATGTAATGCAACGCGTTTAACTATTGATATATAGGAAGAATCTCCAAGATCGGTTAATGCATAAAAGGATGAATTTCCATGCTCTAATGCACCCATCCCTAACATTGAAAGATTATTAAATGCTGTTCTAACTTTTGTAATAATTCCAACATCTTTAGATTGCATTGTCTTAAATACTTCTTCACCATCACGGATATACATTATAAAATGATACTCATCAACTGGTAATGAATCAGTAAATGCTACAATGGCTTCCATCGATGGCTGGATTTCTTTTTTTATTACTTCTGAATATAATTTCTCATCTCCATCAGAATATGCTTCAATAAATACTTTTGTATTCGATATCATAAATGTAGCTGTATCTGGTTCTGATATCATTATCGGGCAATCTATTAAGTGATGATAATCTCGCGCTTCAAATGTAACGCCCTTTTCAAAAGCATTAACAACTGGTAACGCAGAAAAAGACTTCATCCCATCTGGAAAATCAATCGTAAGTTGTATCGGAACTATTTCCAACCCATCAAAAAATCCAAACCAACCTGAAGCATTGATTACAAAATTCTGATTTTCTTCAATATTTGTACCTGCCATAGGCCAAATTCGATTCTTTGCTTTTGGATGATCCCAGGTATCATCGATCCAATAATGAATAGAATTCAAATCTAAAGCATTAGTAATTCTAAAACTGTTCTTACCTATTTTCTCGGTAGCTAAAATATTACCTTGCGAATCTCTAGGCTCAATAGCTTCGATCATCTCACCATAGTCTAATTCTTTATAAGTTCCGGGAATAGTCTTTGGAAAATGAAAAATGACAGTTTCTTGATTCAACCCAGAGCAATGCAGATGCACATATATTTTGTCATTCTCAACGTAGTTTAAATCAACTGAATAAATATATTGATCTAAATTATAATCTCCTTTTGGTTCATAATCTAATTTTGGAATTGAAGGTGAACATGCAGAAATCAATATTAAAATAAATATAGTTATAAATAATTTTTTCTCCATTCTAATCAAATGAAAAAAAGGACTAAAATCATTACTTATCATTCTCTTTATCCACACCTAACGATACACGTACTAAATTATCTTCAGAATCTCTATCTACAAATTTATACATCGGATCAATCCCTGCTTTAACAGGTTCTTGATCAACTGTCATTATAAAAGTTGAAATAGAATCAGTAATAAATACTTTTTCTAAATAGATTGGAACTTCTTCCATCTCTCCATTTACAAGAGTTTCTCCTAAAACACCAATTTCTAACCAATCATTTACTGGTATATTAGTTTGGTTTCCTACACTATCTGAGTAGACTTTTTTCGCTTCTACTTGCATAGAAACAGTATAAGTCCCATCTTCATTCTCAATAGCCGATGCTTCCTTAGCCTTATTTTCGTAAAGAGTAATTCTTTCAAACGTATCTGTAATAAGGTATTGTAAATCATCCGGTGTATCTTCCCTTATATTATCTACAAATTGGCCAATATTAGGATACGGATTAGACTGATATCTATACTTTTCAATAAAACGTCCCAAGGCTTTATTGAAAATATCTTTCCCAATAAAGTCAGATAGCGTATACATTATAAGTCCAGCTTTGTTATAGTGTATATACGGATGATTCTCAGTTTGGACAATAGTTGGCTCATATTTTTGTTCAGATCTTCGCCCACTAAGATATTTATCTAATTCGTATTTAAGAAATTTTCGAAGTTGCTTTTCACCTTTCTCTTTCTCAAGAAGTGATACAGCAGAATATTCAGCCAGTCCTTCACTTAAAAACCCAGACCCTTGCACATTTCCTCCTGCTAATTGATGTGGCCACCATTGATGCCCCATTTCATGTGCGGTAACCCAAAAAGGCATATCTAAATCTTCCGGATCATCCGGATTTACATCCATAACAAATCCAATATTTTCTGAAAATGGAATAGTGTTAGGAAAAGACGCAGCATAACTGCCATAAGGAAATTCTAAAATTCGACATTGACGATAAGGGTATGGTCCATATAACTGATTATAGTATTCAATAGATTTTTTCATTCCTTCCATCAATTTATCAATATTATACTTATGACTCGGATGATGATATACTTCCAAACTAATACCATTCCAATCTTCTCTTAAAATATCATATTTTGCTGAAACAAAAGCGAATAGATTATGAATTTTCTGATCCATTTTATAATGAAAAAAGCGTCTGTTATCTTCTTCCCATTCTTTTTGAATATAACCTGGTGCCATAGCTATCTGATCTAAATCAGTACTCATAACAACTTCGAAATCAACCCAATCGGCATTATCACCGAAAATTCCATGCTGATTTCCTTGAGGGTCATCATACTTTAACATTCTATCTTGCTCTTCGGGAAGATTGTGTTTTTTTCTCAATCGCTTTCCAGATAATTCTAATCCAGGGTTATAACCAAATGTGGGGAATAGATCAACACTCCAAATCATTGTTCCATTTTCCACCACTGTTCGATTAACACCATTATTAGAAAATCCATTTCGCTGTCTTTGACCAGCAAATTCTAAGGAAAACTCTTCTCCAGGTTCTATTGGAGGATCAAAGACAAACATATCCCAACCGTAAGTACTATCTGTAAAAACCAATTTATTTGGTAATGACCAATTATATTTAGAATATGGAGCACGACGATTGAAATTTGCATGGACAGTATCAATTACAGAATCAGTTTTATTTTTCATTTGATACACGCCACCATATTCTACTCTGGCTTCTCTTGGATAAAGATGAACTTCTCCACTAACATCAATGATTTTTGGTTTTAAAATACTTTTATATTTTTTATATGTTTTTTCATAATATGCAGATCGCTTTTCATAAAATTCACTACGATGGTATTCATTTAAAATATTAGTATTATAAAAAATAAAACTCCCAATTCCGATAAAAATCACGGTCATTCCAAGAAGTCCATTTTTCATCGATGGTGTTAATCGGGATTTTGCAGTTATAAATCGTAATCTAAAATTTCCACTTAAACCACGATTCCAAAATAGATTACTCACTAATGCCAATAAAACTGCACAAGTACCCCAATAAAGTTTATACCAAATAAGACGAGAAATATAGGGAGCATATCCATTCATATCAGAGTAGGGTGCTCCAGAACCAGATCCGAATTGATATAATGTATGATCGAGTCCAAACTGACCTGAAAACATCCCAAATAAAAAATAAAGAATCATAATAAAATGACCCAAATATTTATGATTCACGATTGTTTGAATAGCAAAAGCTAAAACGCAAAGCAAGGCATAGTCTGTCCAATCCAATAGAAAAAGTTTTTTAAAATAAAGATGTAATTCAAAATCATAAAACCCACGCCAAGTCTGAATACCTAACCCTATCACCATTAACACACCAAGCATAATAGCAGGAATCAAAATTAAAGCAATCAATTTAGATAGCATGGGAATCCAATTAGGAATAGGCAAAGAATCCATAATTTGATCTGCTTTCAACTCTCTTTCGCGCCAAACGATTTGTCCCGCATAAAATGTAATCAGAATAAGCATAAATAAAGCAAACGAGCCACCTAAGACCGATAACACTTCCATCGTTAATGGAAGAGTATCTACTCCATACATTTTACCAATAGCTTGCTGATTCATCAGTAAAAATCCTGCTGCTGTTCCTGCGATAGCAATAAAATAAGGATCACGGAATGCACGTTTTACTTCTATCATAATCTGAGCCTTAAATTGAAGCCAAAGCGTAGACCTATTAAAAATTGGCTTAACATGTATCGAGCCATCATTAATAGCTGGTTCTTTAAAGACTTGATGAGTGTTATCTTTTTTAGTTTTTGATTTCCCTAATTCAGAGTGTTTAAAATCAAATTTCCATATACCTAAACCTATAAATAGGCCACCAATACCAAGCCAAATCAAACGGTTCAATAATAACCATTTTGTAATAGGAAGAAAATTTTCATTCTGCTCAACTGGTGTCCAATAGCGAACTGCATCACTTACTGCTTCTCCACCAAAAGGGTCCAATAAGGCAGCTATCCATCTTGTTTCTATATCAGACACTAAATTACCAGCCGTGAGATAACCAAATAAAAGAATCACTGATGCCATATAAGTTGGGAGCATTCTTCTAGTAATAACTGCGAGAGTAAATAATAAAGCACCAACCATAAATACATTTGGAAGAATCAGTATAATCAATGGCTCGATGTATGCCCATAATCTAAATGGACCAATCGCATCTTGATCTAAATAAGGCATCAAAAACCCAAAGAGCATCCCTAGCGTAAATCCAATTTGAATGATCATGGTCAGAACAAATGCACTAGAAAACCGGCCAAAATAATAATCCCATGGAGTTATAGGTTTCGTAAAAAATAGTGGGTGCGTATTAAATTCATAATCACGATAGCCTGCATTTCCAAAAATTGCTGCAGCTATTAATACACCAATGATACAAAAAATATTTTGCATCATAGCAATCACAAGCGGAGCATTTAGGTGATTATTAGCATTACCAATAACGATACGGGCATTTGAAAAAGCACCTCCTAATACATTAACTATAAAAAATGCTATACCAAAAAAGATTAAGAAATAAACAATTACAGATGTTTTTTTCAAACCCATCTGGAGTTCAAATTTTAAAATATGTCTCCACATTTTATTCAACCCCTTGAATATCTAATCCACGAATTGTTGCAAAATATAAATCTTCTATTTCGGGAGTTGTTTGTTCAAAATCTTCTAATCTTGATTCACTGAAAAGTCTAACTTGAATCTTGCCTAAATAAAGTCGAGAAGAAATCACTTCATTCTCTTTTTCAATTTCTTTTAGTTTTGATTTTTCAATTAAACCTTTCCATACTTTCCCATCTAATCTTTTAATTAATTCAATTGGTTCGCCAACCATCCTCACTTCTCCATCTAAAATAATAGCCATATTATTGCATAAATCACTTACGTCATCTACAATATGAGTAGAAAGAATCACTATTACATTTTCACCTATTTCACTTAACAAATTATGAAATCTATTTCTTTCCATAGGATCTAAACCCGCAGTGGGCTCGTCTACAATTATTAATTTTGGATCACCGAGAAGAGCTTGTGCAATACCAAAGCGCTGTTTCATACCGCCTGAATATGTCCCTAATTTTCGATCTTTGGCTTCCCATAGATTGGTCTGCTGGAGTAGTGAATCCACAACTTCCTTTCTCCGTTTAGAATTAATAATACCTTTCATCACTGCCATGTGATCTAATAAATCGGATGCTGATACTTTTGGGTACACACCAAATTCCTGTGGCAGATAGCCAAGTATCTCTCTCAGAGATTGTTTATCTTTAGAAATATCAATATCTCCAAATTGTATAGACCCATGATCTGCATCCTGAAGAGCAGCAATTGTTCGCATAAGAGTTGATTTTCCAGCGCCATTTGGGCCCAAAAGTCCAAACATACCATTGTCTATTTCTAGATTAACATTCCGTAGAGCTTGCACATCATTGTTATATGTTTTTGAAATATTCTGAATAGTTAGTTTCATATATATCCTTTATTATAATATTTAGAAATATCTAATTAATCCATCTCAGTTTTTTCATAATGCTCTGGGATAACATAATATCCCGTATCCACCGGTTCTGCATATAATTCCAAAATCTCAAAACTGGCAGTCATTGACGGATCATCATCATCATCAAAAATTAGAAAATTTATTTTTACAGCATGCCCGGGAATAGGTTCTAATAAGGTCAAAGAATCCAATCCAATGATAAATATATTCGAAGAAAATTCAAATTCATCTGATTCGATCATCTCTTTATTAGGGTTAAATGTACTTTTTATTTCAAACTCCAAAGAATCTGAAAGGAGCTTTAATGGCAATGTATCTACAAACCATTCTTCAAAAACCATTTTTTTTTCAGACATAGATATAGTAGTGATCCATTTTTTTGTCTTAAATCCATGAAGAAATTCAATATTTTTACCACCAGTTCTTGTACATTTTGGTGGTGTAGTATCATCGTCATCATCCGATGAAAATGAATAAGAAATTGTTTTATTATTATCTGTACTAGTATCGGGTAACCTAAAATAATCTTCAGGAGATTGAAGCCAATATTCTTCTTCATCTTTATTATACATTATCACTTTTTCAGTCCCATCAATAAGAATCTCTCCAGTTTCTTCATTCATCATCCAGCGAGCATAAAAACGTTCAGCTTCAATTTTTTCTTCTCTTTTAAAAAAACCCGGAGCAACAGTCTGATTGAATGTCATACTAAATGGACCAACCGCTGGAACATCCATTTGAAATTTTCCAACAATACGCACCTGAAGATCCTGTGCAAATATTATTGAAATAAATAAATTTAATATGATTAGAAAAAATTTCTTCATCAATGATTTAGAAGAGTAAATTAAAATTTTTGTAAAGACATTAAGAAATATGAAATGAAAGTTCAATCAGTCCAGGAATCGCTGCTACGACATTATCACCTTTAGTTAGTTTCCCAACCCCTTCAGGTGTCCCAGTAAAAATAAGATCTCCTCCATTCAATGGTATTTCTCCCGAAAGTTCACACATAATTTCTCCAACATTCCAAATCATATCTTTACAAAATCCTGACTGTTTGACTTCCCCATTGACAGATAATGACAGTGACAAATCATCAAAAACTTTGCGATCATTAATCGGAATTATATTTGAAACAGGTGCGCTTCCTTGAAAACATTTTCCACGAAACCATGGTTTACCTTCTTCCTTTGCTTTCGCCTGAATATCTCGACGAGTGAGATCTACGCCTACACCAAACCCAAAAATAGATTGATCTTCTCCAACTGCAATAACCAATTCAGCTTCATAATTTAAATTATCTGTATCTTTTGGGAATGTAATGATTGAACCTGACGGTGATACAGTCCAATTAGGTTTTGAAAAAAAAAATGGAGGAGTTCGATCATCAGCACCCATCTCTTTTGCATGATTAATATAATTTCTTCCAACACAATATACATTATTTACATAAAATTTATCTTTATATCCTTGGACTGGTAAAATGATATTATTGTTATTAGAAAATAAATCAGCCATTTCATTATAATATTACTTCAAAAAAATATTAAAAGTATGTATTATGGTCTATAAAATAAGAAGCCCTGTAAACAGGGCTTCTTATTTTTAACTATACAGTTTATAATTTCTCTGCATTCTCTGTCAGATATTCAGCCACACCTTCTGCTGTATTTACCATGCCAGAATCACCTTTTTGCCAACCTGCAGCACAAACTTGACCATTCTCTTCAAAGAATTGTAATGCTTCTACAATTCTAACAACTTCATCCATATTACGACCCAGTGGCTCATCATTAATAATCTGATGACGCACGATTCCTTTTTGATCAATAACAAAAGTTGCACGCATTGCAACACCAGCAGGATAATACGAATCACCGCCATCAGACTCAATACCATATGCTTGAGCAATAGAATGATCCATATCAGCAGCAAGTGTATACCCTAACTGACCCACACCACCATTATTAATATCCGTATTACGCCAGGCATAATGAGTATGATGTGAATCAATCGAGACACCAACCACTTCAACTCCTAACTCAGTTAGCTTATCCATTCGGTGATCCATCGCAATTAATTCAGATGGACATACAAAAGTAAAGTCCAACGGATAAAAGAAGACCACTGCATATTTCCCACTTCTTGCATTATCAAAATTATAATCGCCAACAATTGTATCATTAGCTAAAACAGCCTGTGTCGTAAAATCCGGTGCAGGCTTGCCTACTAGTACACTCATTTTTTCTCCATTAAGGTTTATTTTTATTATAAATAGATCAATATATTCAACTTTATCTGCATTGAATTTATATTTTTTAACAGATTTAGAATCTAATTTAAAATTACTAGACTTATCTTAAGAAAGTGTATTCTTTACAATAAATAATATTTATTCCAAAAAAATAGATATTGATTAAAAAATAATTTCCCAAATATTTCTCTTTATTAGCTAAATCTTAAATCTCTGTTTAAAACTTAGCAAGAATTATAAATTGCTTCTAGTAATAAATGAGGATAATAGCATCCAAAAATTATTTATTATATACAAAAATAACGTAAGTAATTATTTAAATTTTATAAACAAGAATTACTAATAAAGGATTATTTTATGTTAAAACTAAATGATACTGCACCAGATTTCACTTTAAAAAACACAGCGAAAGAAGATGTCACTTTATCTGATTATAATAACCAGATTGTTATTTTAGCTTTTTACCCCGGAGCATTTACCGGAGTTTGTGATACAGAAATGTGTACTCTTCAAGATAATCTCAACTCATTTAATGAATTAAATGCGGTTGTCCTGGGAATAAGTGTTGACTCTCCATGGGCGAATGGTGCTTTTTCTGAAAAATACAATCTAGGATTTGATCTCTTATCTGATTTTGATAGAAAAGTTATCAATGATTATAACGTTTTATTTACTGGATTAGGTGGCATGGATGGATATACATCAGCAAATAGAGCAGTTTTTATTATAAA
>MDTC01174594.1_pt1 | contig 14139 bp, 8 predicted proteins | sample 811181 | NCBI WGS metagenome assembly MDTC01 (sample SAMN05326644, study PRJNA326480) | marine metagenome | isolation source: seawater | place: Pacific Ocean: North | collected 2011
GTCATCGCCGCTAATACTTAAAACACATTCATCTTCTAAAACAAGATCGGCATAGTTTTGTAAGCTCGCATGTGATACGTCACGCGCGATTCCGTAGCTCACGCCAGGAAACAACAGGTGTTGGGGGAGCCTGTTAAAGGAAACACCTGAATTATCAAGTGTGCTACCCCATCCGATTCCGGTGGCTCCCGTTTGACCGTGTCCCTTAATCAGTGCATATTGACTAAGTTCTATAATTTCGTTTGTTGGGTTGTATAGCTCAATATAGTGGTTGTATGGCCCCCCTCCGCTTATTCTTGTTCCAATGTACCAAGCGCTTATAATTGGATCCTGAGAAAGAGCGACTGTGTTTACTAATAAATAAATGAATATTAGTGTGTGTGTTGTTTTTTTCATTTTAAATACGTTATCTTTTTTATTTGAGTTTTTCCCGGGGTTTGAAAAGCCACAAAATATAAACCAGACATAAGATCTAATCCATATTGATCTTTCCCATCCCAACGAACAGATCCACTTGTTAAACCATTAAGTCTCCATGTTCTCAGCCGCTTACCTCTTATGTCAAAAAGAAAAATTTTATTGTTTCCTTTTTTTATGGTTTTAAAATTTATTTTGGTCTGTCCATTAAATGGGTTTGGGGTAATTGTTATTATTTCTTCGTTGTTTTTAAAAACCTGGCTGTTTGTTGATAGCGAAACAACTCTCACTTGAACCGTATCTGTTCCCGATAGTCCAAGGCTGTCTGTAACGGTCAAAGCAAACTCTAGCTCTGCGCTTTGTTCTGGTGCATAAAAAGTTGCTATTGCCTGATCAAAAGAAAAAAGATCCACGTCAATATTGCCAGATATTTGTTGCCAAAGATAGGTGGATATGCTACCGTCTAGGTCGTTGCTCTGTGAACCGTCTAAAATAACAATTGCGCCAGGACCTACAGACTGATCTTGTCCTGCCATAGAAACTGGAGACTGGTTTTCAACAACAAAAATGCTTGTTGTGTCTTTCCCCCCTAGGCCCTCATTGTCCACCACTGTTAAACTTATTTTTATTTCAGTTGTTTGTAGTGGCGCAATAAAACTACAATTAATCTGAGTAGAGTCAAACAACACGACTGCTTCTCCTTCTACCTGGCGCCATAAAAACGACTCTATCGTTCCGTCTTGGTCTGTGCTTTGTGAGCCATCCAAAAAAACCAGGTCTCCAGTGAAAACGTTTTGGTCTGTGCCTGCGTTGCTAACCGGAAAAAAGTTAAACTGGTCTGGCCCGTTTAAATAAAGCTCACACTCTCCGGTTCCAAAAAGAGCGTGGATCCCGCAGTCTGTATCTATAATGCTGTTAAAGTCATGAGAAACATTTGGTATTTGTGCTAGCTTATGGAAATTATAAACAGTGTCCCCATAAAAATATCCTAGGTATGAAAAAAAGATATGTGATCTCATTAAAATATTAGAACCTTGGGTCATTCTTGCGCAGTTGTTTGTCCCGCCTGAGTAATCATATTGCCCAACCAAATAAGTAACGGGGTTTCCCAAATGTTGATCAATTATGTTTTGGGAGCCCGTCTCTTCCATATAGTTGTTTAAATTATATAAACCATATTTATAATAATTAGCGTTATAACAATCTGACTGCCCAAATTCAAACGGGCTTGAATTTTCATCAACCACCCTATTATCATCTAAGTATAAAAACGATGGCGTATTTGTTGAAACATAGACAAAGTCGATATCGTGGTTTTCTAAAATGTTTTTAGCCGCCCTACCCCCAGCAGCATATCGAACAACCATTTGAGACCCCGCAGAGTGACCTGTTAAAATTACCTTTTCTAGATTTGGGTTGTTGTCTACTAACCTGTGGTATATAGTGTCTATGGATGAAAACGAGCTGATTCTTGATGGCCTCGGGTTTACCTGTGTGTCTCTTGATAGGTCACCTGCGTTCCAGTCCGCATCCGGCCAATACAAGACCGTTGAGTCTAAGTTATATTGTATTATATCTTCTTGCCTTAGAAAAAGCGGAGCAATTACAATCGTTGAGTCTAATATTCCGATTGAACTCGCCATTGAACTAATAATATTATAGTGCTCATCTGCGTTGCGGCCGTCACCGTGAATCGAAACCACCGCATATCTTACGCTAGAAGAAACCGAATCTAGGTCTGTGTTTCTATAATAAGGCTGTGTTAAAACATGTCCACTCAAATTAAAAGAAAGCCTCTCGGTTGGAATGTTTGGTAGACCAATTAAAAATTCTAAAACAAAAGTAAAAATAAAAAAAATTTTTAGGTGTTTTTTTTTACGAACCATATAGAAAAGATTAAAACTTTTCTAGGATGAAATAAAACTTAATTTTTCTTCAATCGATTTTATTGTTTTATCAAGGCTTGGATTTTTAGGCCCTTTTTGTTCTATTGTTTTAATTGCATGTATAACCGTTGTGTGATCTCTCCCGCCAAAACTAACACCAATAGAACTAAGAGAGGCGTCTAAAAGGTTTCTACATAAATACATAGCAACCTGCCTTGCCTGCACAATTTCCATCCTTCTGCTTTTTCCAACAATATCTTTATGGGGTATGGCAAACACATCAGAAACTTGGTTGATTATACTTTCACAACTAAGCCCAAGATCTAGGTTGTTGCCGGCTCTTTCTTTAACAACCTCTTTAGCCAAACCAAAGTCGATGTCTCTGTTCATTAAAGATGATTTTGCTAAAATCCTAATGATTGTGCCCTCAAGATCTCGTATGTTGCTTTTTATATGCGTAGCTATAAACTCAATTATTTCATATGGAAGGTCTACTCCGTTTTGTTCAGCTTTTTCCATAAGAATTGCTACCCTAACTTCATAATCTGGCGGTTGAATATCAACAACAAGGCCAGATTGAAAACGAGAAAGAAGCCTGTCTTGAAGCCCTTTCATTTCACTGGGGTAGCGGTCAGCCGTTAAAACAATTTGTTTTTCTGACTGATACAGTTCATTAAATGTATGAAAAAACTGTTCTTGTGTTTGCTCTTTACCAGAAAAAAATTGAATGTCATCAATCAAAAGAATATCCGCTTTTCTATATCGCTTCGCAAATTCTATGGTTTTGTTTTTACGCAAACCATTTACAAAATCAAGAGTGAATTTTTCACTTGTTGCTAGAACAACATTAAGGTTGGGGTTTCTTTTTAAGGCCTCGTTACCAATTGCGTGTATAAGGTGTGTTTTTCCAAGCCCCACCCCGCCATAAATTATTAAAGGATTAAAAGACGGTTTCCCTGGTTCACTGGCAACAGCCTGAGAAGCTGTCTTTGCAAACTGATTATTTGCCCCCTCCACAAAACCATCAAAAACATAGCCCTTATTCGTTGGGCTAGGTTTTTTTATTGTTTTTCTTTTTTCTTCAGTGGTGTTTTGACTTTTTTTCGTTTTTTGATTATTCGAAATGGAATCAATTTTAAATTCTGCACTTAATTTATTTTTGGATATTTTTTTTATAGATGCGTTAATGGTGTTTTTATAGTGTGACTCTACCCACTCTAAAAAAAACTGGTTTGGCACCTCTAACAATATTTTATTATTAGAAACCCCCTTGGCCTTTATTGGATCAATCCAAGTGTTTATAGCATGACTTGGTAAACCCAAAGAGAGATCTTCCACCACTTCAGACCAAAAAGAAACTTTACCCATAGTTGTTTTCCACAAGTTATCCACACCGCCCTTACCTTCTAAAATTACATGTGTTTTTTATAATCTAGCAACTTTGTTTTGTTTTGTTTTTTTATTTTTTGGTTTTGCCTTAAGATTATCATTTTTGTATTTTCGCAGGCCTTTTTAGATACATCATGAAAAGAACATATCAACCAAGTAAGAGAAAAAGAAAAAACAAACACGGTTTTCGGTCTCGAATGGCCTCAGTTGGTGGCCGTCGCGTTATTAGGCGCAGGCGAAAAAAGGGCCGCAAAAGCCTCTCTGTTTAGTTTTTATCTGTTTTCTAATAAAAACTTTTGTGGGTTTGCATAGAACGGGACTATATCCTTTTTGCCGCACATCCACGCGAACCGTATAAGCCTTTATTGAAAATACGTGGATAGAAATACGCTACTAGCTTTTTTGCTGATTTCTTTGGTGTTGGTTTTAACACCTTATTATATGGACCTTGTTAACCCCCGGCCTGATATAAAAACCCTTGAAGAAGAACCTCTCGCAACAACAAAAGAAACAAAATTAACAAAAGAACCAATCAATCAAAAAAACAATACAGAAAGAGACGCAACCGCTCTTTCCCCACAACAACCCGAACAAACGGAATCGCTGTTAACAATTGAAACGCTCCTTTATGAAGCGGTTGTATCAAACAAACACGGTGGTTCGATTGTTTCTTTTAAGCTTTTTGAATATTTAACACATGATAGTTTTTCCGTAAACCTGGTTAATGACCTAAACAAAAACAACCTAGTTGTTGAATACAGGTCTAATAGCGGTGGGATTGTTGACTTAAGTCAACCATGGACCATAAAGGAAAACCTAAAAACAAAAGTAATAACGGAGCCAACAACAATATCTTTTTTTATTAACACAGAACAAGGTATAATAGAAAAATCGTTAACGTTTTTTCCTGAATCGTATGTTGTCCAGGTTGATATAAACACAGAAAGAGCCTCTGAAAACATGTTTGCCGGCCAGTATTTTTTTTCGTGGAAAGGTGGTCTTCCCCCAACAGAAACAAACATAACAGACGATTTGGTTTATACCAACTCTTTTGTTTATCAAGGTGGTGAGCTTGAAAAAATCAAAGCGGACGGAGAAAATTATTTGGCCGCTGACTACAATGGCTTAACAGACTGGGTTTCTACTAGAACAAAGTATTTTACAGCCTCTTTCGTCCCAGATACAAAGACAAAACCCAGATCAGCAAGCGTGGCTTCCCAAAAAAAAGGAGACATGGAGCTGTACGACCTATCTTTGGTTCTCCCTTCATCTGCTGTTTCAAGTGTTTTCCTTTATCTGGGCCCATTAGAATATGAAAGAATAAAAAAACTCAAACCCTCCCTTGAAGAAATAATGAGCTTCGGGTGGGGCCCCATAAAGCCGATATCAAAAGGGGTTCTTTGGACACTTAAAAAAATGAGGACCTTTATACCTAATTATGGGTTTATATTAATTATATTTGCTATTGGAGTAAAAATACTTGTCTATCCACTAACTAAAAAAAGCTATGAATCAACACAAGCAATGCAAAGACTTGCTCCTGAAATAAACAAACTCAAAGAAAAATATAAAAACAATCCACAAAAATTAAATCAAGCAACAATGCAAATGTATAAAGAAAAAGGCGTAAACCCACTGGGTGGCTGCCTTCCAATGCTTTTGCAAATGCCCTTGTTGTTTGCGCTTTTTGTGGTTTTTAGATCAACAATAGAGCTTAGAGCCGAACCTTTTATTTTTTGGATAAAAGACCTTTCATCTCCAGATGTGATTTTTACGCTTCCTTTTTCTTTACCTATTTACGGGAGTGGCGTAGCTGTTTTACCGGTATTAATGGGCATATCAATGTTTGCACAACAAAAACTGATGTCTGGCGGGGTGGAACAACAACCACAACAAAAAATGATGCAGTATTTTATGAGTGTGTTTTTCTTTTTATTGTTCAACCAGTTTCCTTCTGGATTAAACCTTTACTATACTCTTTTTAATGTTTTAACAATAGCCCAACAAACAATTTCTCCTCGAAAAACAATAAGCCCGGGCACACCAGCTGCTTAGCCGAGCATGCCCGAAAATGACAACAGCAAAACAATCGTAGCTGAGTCTTCCCCGCCTGGCGTTGGCGGTGTTTCTGTTTTGCGAATTAGCGGACCTCGTTCTCTTTTATATTTATCAAAAATAACAAAAACAAACCAAAAAGACATTAAACCTCGGGTGGTTTACCACAGGTCGCTTTGGGGGAAGGGGGGTAAGCTAATTGACAGTGGGTTAGTAACCTTTTTCAAACAACCACATTCTTATACGGGTGAAAACACGGTGGAAATTTCTTGCCATGGGTCACCACTAGTAGTAACAAAAATTATATCTTTTTTGGTGTCTCTTGGTGCGACACCAGCAGAACCAGGTGAGTACACAAAAAGAGCTTTCCTAAATGGCAAGCTTAGTTTGTTGCAGGCTGAGGCGGTGGGCGAAATTATATCAGCCAAGACAGAGCGGGCTCTTGGTTTAAATTTAAAAATACTAAACGAAAACAATGTGTTAGCGCTGGAAGATATAAAATCAAACCTCCTGTTAATCGCCTCTAACATTGAACACGCACTAGACATATCAGACGAAGACCTGGGTGATGATTTTTTTATAAACACAATAAATTCAATAAGTTCTGCCTTGTTAAAAATCAACTCTTACATCAAAAACTACAAAGAAAACAAAAAACACCTACGCCCGCAGGTGGTGGTTATTTACGGAAAACCTAACGTGGGAAAGTCTACTTTATTTAACGCCATCTTAAACCAAGAGAGAGCAATAACAAACAAAAAAGCAGGAACAACAAGAGACACCATAGAGCAAGAACTTTTCATTGGCTCTTTGTGTGTTCGGCTTGTTGACACAGCCGGAAAAAGAAAAGCGACAAGCGAGGCAGAGGCAGAGGGGGTGCGTCGTACAGAGAAAGCGGTTTCCGAAGCAGACCTGGTCCTTCATGTTATAGAAAGGGTTGATAATATTAAACTTATAAACAACAAAATTATTGTTTATAACAAAAAAGATTTGATAAAATATAAAAAACAAAAAAACAAAAAAGAAAAACCCGTTTATGTTTCTGCTAAAAACAGGGTTGGTATTGAAACATTAAAAAAAAGAATGCTCTCTAAACTATTAAACAAAAAAACCCCCACAAGTGGCTCAATTATCACAACCACCAGACAACTACAGGCCATCACAAGATCAGCTGCTTGCTTAAAAAACTCACTTAAAACCCTTAAGTCCAAAAACCCAGAGCTAGAACTATCTGCTTTTGAGCTAAGAGAATCAATTAACGCTTTGTCTTTTTTATTAGGTTCAACCAGCACAGAAGATATTATGGAAAATGTTTTCAAAAACTTTTGTGTTGGTAAGTAGGTTTCACGTGAAACAAACAAATATATATGAAATTGTTGTTGTTGGTGGGGGCCACGCTGGTATAGAAGCCGCTATTATATCTAAAAAACTTAACAAAAAAACAATTCTTATTACCCAAGACGAAAAAGCCCTGGGTAGAATGTCTTGCAACCCCTCTGTTGGCGGTCTGGCAAAAGGACAGATGGTAAGAGAGATGGATGTTTTAGGTGGGGTGATGGGCTCAACCGCCGATGTTGCTGGGCTCCAGTTTAAGGTTTTAAATAAAAAAAAGGGGAGGTCTGTTTGGTCCCCGCGCGCTCAGGTAGACAAAAGACTCTATGAGCAATTGATTTCAAAAAAAACACTTTTATCTGGCGTTGAAATAGTTTCCGGTGAGGTTGTTTCGTTAAAAATTATTAAAAACAGTGTTTCTGGGGTTGTTCTTCGTGATGGTTCTGTTGTTAACACAAAGACTGTTGTTTTAACGTGTGGTACTTTTTTAAATGGCCTTATTCATATTGGAGAAAGAAAGATTCAAGCCGGAAGAATGGGTGAGAGTCCCTCTTTGGGAATCACAGAATGTTTATCTTCTTTGGGTTTTAAAACGGGCCGCCTTAAAACGGGTACCCCTCCGAGGTTAATTAAAAACACGATCAGGTGGTCGCTTGCTAAAAAGGAACTAGGAGATGAGCACCCGGTTCCTTTTTCATATTTCACTAAAAACTTTAATCCCAAAAACACCCCCTGTCATAGTTTTAAAACCAACAAAAAAACAAAAGACATTGTCCTTTCTGAAATAAACAAATCGCCAATGTTTTCTGGTGACATAGGCGGTGTCGGCCCGAGATATTGCCCATCAATTGAGGACAAGGTTTATCGATTTGAGAAACAAGACGAACACACTCTTTTTTTTGAACCGGAGTGGCTTAATTCTGATCAAATATATGTTAATGGTTTTTCCACAAGCCTCCCAGAAGAAACACAAATCAAAGCACTAAGAACAATCCCCGGGTTAGAATCGGTTTCTTTTTTTAGACCGGGTTATGCTATTGAATATGATTTTTTTCACCCCGCTCAATTAAAAGCATCTCTTGAAACAAAAGAGCTTTCCGGTTTGTTTTTTGCGGGTCAGGTTAATGGGACATCTGGCTATGAAGAAGCTGGCGCCCAGGGTCTTGTTGCGGGAATTAATGCTTCCAAAAAAGTAACCGGTGAGAAGCCTCTTGTTCTACCAAGAAGTTCTTCATACATCGGTGTCATGATAGACGACTTAATAACAAAAGACACTTTTGAACCCTACAGAATGTTTACCTCTAGAGCAGAGTATCGGCTTCTCCTTAGGTATTCAAATACAGAAGAGCGCCTTCTTGGGTTTTCAAAAAAGCACCAGCTTCTTAGTAAAAAAGAGACTGTTTTTTTAGAAAAAACAATCACCGTTAAATCCGACCTTCTTAATTGTTTAAATCAATCTATAGAGCCCGATGATATTAAAAAAGAAGGTGTTGTTGTTAAACAAAAGGCACCAGCAAAAACAGTGTTGAAACAGCCCGCCTGTCAAATTTCGGACCTACCTAAGAAGGTTTTTTTTGGTGCGTTAAACAAGGTTGATTTTGAGCCTTGGCTTTATGATGAGTTGTTTTTTGATACAGAAAGTAAAATTAAATACGCCGGATACATTGACCGTCTTAATAATGAAATAAAAAAACTAAAACAACAAAACGAAAAACCGATTCCAAAAGAGTTAAACTATGGAAAAATTTTAGGGCTTTCAAATGAAGCAAAAGAAAAACTTTCCTATATAAAACCCGAAACAATCGGTCAGGCTTCTCGGGTTTCTGGGATAACACCGGCCGATCTCTCAATTGTTTTGGTAAATATAAAATAAATCTGGTTGTTTCACGTGAAACAAGAAACAAGTACAAAACCCGTTTTTGACCCTTTTGTTTTTGATAAGCTCTTGACGGGTTGTTGTCTATCTGGTTTCGATCGATCTTCGTTGGTTCTTTTTATAAATGAATTTTTTTTAAAAAAACCAGCTTTTTTAATTTTTGACAATAGCCGCATAGCTTTTGAATTTTACGAAGCTCTAAGTTATGACGATCGCATGTCTTTGTTTTATTACCCTGAAAAATCAAAAAACAAAACCGTTCCAGGTTTTATCTCAAACAACGAAAGATACAGGCAAGAAACGCTCTATAAAGCAAAAGACAAAAAAAACCCACTTATACTTTCAACACCTGTTGCACAACAAAAAAACATAAAAAAAACAAAAAACCCTAACAAAACATTTTTTTCTATAAAAAAAGGAGAGGGGGCGGACCGGGATGATCTTATTTCTTTTTTGATAAAAATGGGCTACCAAAAAGAAGAGTCTGTTTTTACACCAAATTGTTTTTCTGTTAGGGGTGATATAGTAGATGTTTTCCCTGCTTATTTTAAAAACCCTTTTCGCTGTTCTTTTGGTTTTGATGTGGTTGAGCGACTTACTTATTTTGACCCCTCATCTCAAGTTTCAATTCAAAACGTTAACCGCGTGTTACTAAGGGGAAACAAAACACAAACCACTGATTTTATTAAACTTGTGGATTTTTTTTCTTTTTTAGATGTTTTTTTTGTTAAGTCAGCCGGTGGCTTTTTTTCCATAACAAAAAACACAGCCAAACCTTTAAGCGTAGACATGGGTGTTGTTTCTGTGGTTGCTAAGGGAAATGATAAAAAAAATCGAATGGAAAACCTTTTTTCTGTTGTTTCTTCTTTAAAACCAAGCCGGGTATGTTTTTCTGGCAACCCCGGAAGGTCTGTTTTTAATGTAACTGCGGATTCGGCTGTTTTTCCAGCAGTTTGCGATTTAAGTTTTTATGTAAAACAAACAGGTGTTTTTGTTTTGTCTGTTCGTGATTTATACAAAGAAACAAAAACAACAAATAAGTGGATACCAAAAAACACAACAACCCCTGAACATTTATCGCTACAAGACATATCAGAAATAAACGTTGGAGATTTAATAGTTCATAAAAACTTTGGCGTTGGTGTTTATCGCGGTTTAAGTGTAAAAGAAACAGAAACCGGAACACAAGAGGTTATTAATATTGAATATAAAAACAACGCTTTTGTTTCTGTTTCTGTTGATAATATTGATTTTGTCCATAGACATTTGGGTTCTGGAAAAACACCAAAAATATCAACGCTTGGCTCAAGCCGTTGGGGTCTTGAAATTAAAAAAGCAAGAAAAGCAGTTGAGCTTGTTGCCCAAGAGCTTGTTGGTTTATATGTTAAAAAGGAACGTGTTCGAGATTTTACATACAAAAAAGATCAAGAGATGGAGGGGGCCTTAAGGGGGTCTTTTCCTTTTGTTGAAACCCCAGACCAAAAAAAGGCTATTAAAGAGGCGCTCTCTGATCTTTTAAAAAACAAACCCGCCGACCGATTGATTTGTGGCGATGTTGGTTTTGGAAAAACCGAGGTTGCTTTAAGGTTGATGATGCGGGCTGTTGTTTCTGGTCGGTCTTGTGTCTTTTTGTGCCCAACAACTATTCTCGCGGATCAACATTTTATAACATGTGAAGAACGCTTTGAGCCGCTTGGTGTTTCTGTTGAGTTGTTGTCCCGCTTTAAAACAAAAAAAGAGCAGTTAAATATATTAAACCGCTGTTCAAACGGTAAAGTAGATATTCTTATTGGTACACACCGTGTTTTGTCAGACGATGTTGTTTTGCCTTCTCTTGGTTTGCTTATCATAGACGAAGAACACAAGTTTGGGGTAAAACACAAAGAAAAAATCAGGTCCCTTAGGGCGCTACTCGATGTGTTTACCTTATCGGCGACTCCAATCCCAAGAACACTTCAACACAGCATGGTTGGAATTCGTGATATTTCAAAAATACAAACCCCGCCGGTTGCAAGAAGACCTATAGAAACAAGCGTTGAATATTTTAACTGGACAACTATAAAACAAAAAATAAAGTCGGAAACACTGCGGGGAGGCCAAGTCTACTTTGTTCAAAATGATATACCAACCCTATCCTACACCACAAAAAAAATAAGCGGTTTTTTTCCTTCTTTATCTGTTGATTTCATTCACGGTCAAATGCAAAGCCGAAACCTGGAAAATAGAGTTTTAGCTTTTTTTAATGGTGGTATTGATGTCTTAGTTTGTACAACAATAATTGAATCTGGTCTAGACATAACAAACGCAAACCTAATAATCATAAACAACTCTCAAAACTTTGGTCTTTCTCAGCTTTACCAAATGCGTGGGCGCGTTGGCCGGGGAAAAAGAAAAGCCTCTTGCCTTTTGTTGGTTCCAAAAACAAAGCTTAAAACGCGGGCGCATCAAAGACTTAAAACAATTGAAAAACACACAACGCTTGGTTCTGGTTACGATATTTCTATTAAAGACTTAGAAATTCGTGGGGCTGGTTCTCTTTTTGGTTACAAACAAAGCGGACACATTAGTTCTGTTGGGTTTGAAATGTATTGTCAGCTTTTGAAAGAAGAGCTGGATAAAATTAAAGAACCTGGTTTTAACCCGGTTTCTGATATTGATGTTTTGTTAACAGAAAGCGCATATATACCAGAAAAATACATTAAAAACAAAAAAGAACGGATAGGGTTTTATAACAAGCTTTCAAAGGCAAAAAACAAAAAAGAACACCTTCAAATACAAAAAGAACTCGTTGATCGATTTGGACCAATAAAAAAACAAACAAAAAACCTTGTCTTTAAGTTTTATTTAAAAACTTTGTTTAAAGAAACATCAATTAAAAAAATTTTTATTTCTTCAAAAAACATCGAGTTTGTTTTCAATGAAGTTTTTCCATTTAGTTCTGCAGAAAAACTTATATCATCATTAAAATATTGGGCAAAGAAACGGGGTGTTTCTTTTGTTTTTGGAACAACAAAAAACGAAAAATTAAAATTTAACATTTCGTGTATTGATATTAACTATGCTTTTAAATTAGCCGAGGGTTTTCTTGTCTTTCTTTATAAAAAACCATAAAAAAAATCTCGTTATTGTTTTACTCTTTTGTTTTTACGGTTGTGAAAAAAAAACCGGGACGAGCACTTTTGTTATCGCTCGGGTTAAAAACAATGAGCTCACCCTTGAACAACTCAAAAAAGACCTAAAACCAAAACAAAGAAACACAATTCAAATAAAAAACTACATTAACGACTGGGTAAACCAAACCTTGTTGTTTGAAGAGGCTAAAAAAGCAAACCTACATAAAGACCTTTTTTTAAATAAAATGAAAGATGACTATTTTAGAAGGTTGGTTGGTGAAACTTTTTTAGAAACAGAAACTTTTTTACCTGGGCTTGTTTCTAAAGAAGAAATAAAAAAATATTATGAAAAAAACAAAATGTCTTTTACCAGGTTAAACGAGGAGGCTTTGGTTTATCATTTCTCGGTTTCTTCTGATAACGAAGCGTGGATTATTCAAAAAAGACTTAGAAAAAAAGAGTCTGGCGCTGTGTTGGACAGCTTGTTTGTTGAATATGGGGTTTCTTTAAAAAATATAAAAAAAGGGCGTGTTCCAAAAAAAATAAACGAACACCTTTTTAAAAACAAAAAAACCGGTGTTTTAAAACCTCTTTTCTTTTTAGAAAAATATCATATTATAGATGTTGTAAAAAGATATAAAAAGGGTTCGCTCATTGGTTTAGACGATGCCTACGATGAAATTTATCAAAGAATAATAAAACAAAAACAACTGGCAAAAAAAACATTGGTTTTAGATAGTTTAAAAAATGCATATAATGTTTTTATTAACTCGGAGTACAACTAATATGAAAAATTTTTTATTTGTTTTTTCTTTAGTTTTTTCAAACCAAGGTGAAATAATTGATGGTGTTGCTGCTGTCGTAGAGGAACATATTATTTTAAAAACAGATCTTGCTCAGTTAATAAATATGACCCTGGTTCAACAAAAAATAGACCCACAAAAAAACCCAGATTTGTTTGTTTCTTTACAAAAAAGCGTTTTACAATCAATGATAGACCAAAAAATTTTATTAGAAATGGCTGAGATTGATTCTGTTGTTGTTGGAGAAAAAGAAGTCGACAATGCAATAGATCAACAAGTCCAAAATCTTATATTGCAGGCTGGTGGCGAAAACGAAGCTGAGCGCATTTTAGGTCAAAGTATAAAATCTTTTAGACGTGAATTTTGGTATGATATGCAAGAAAGACTTATATCAGAAAGATATCAACAACAACTAATTAATAATATAACAATATCAAGAAACCAAGTTTTGGGTTTTTATAAAACATATAAAGATAGTCTTCCTTTTTTTCCTATGACTGTAAAAATCAGACACATACAAATTCCTATTAAACCATCAACAGAAAAAGAAAAACAGACTGTTTCTTTATTAAAATCAATAAAAGAAAAGATAATTAACGGAGAGTCTTTTTCTGATTTAGCCTCTACTTATTCAATTGATCCGTCAAAAATAAACGGTGGTGAACTTGGTTGGGTTAGAAGAGGTGAATTTGTAAAGGAATTCGAGACTGTGGCTTTTACTCTAAAACCAAACACCATTAGCGAACCTGTAAAAACAGATTTTGGATATCATTTAATTGAAACACTTGATAAAAAAGGTGAAAAAATAAAAGTTCGCCATATACTTGTTAAACCAGAGATTGATAAAATAGATAGCGAAAAAGCTTTTAATTTAGCTAACACAATAAAAGACTCAATTAACAACATATCTGACTTTAAAAAATTGGTTAAAACATACTCTGTTGATAAAACCACAAAAGAAATTGGCGGGGACCTTGGTTGGATTACACCTGATAATTATCCCATCCCAGAAATAGGAAAAGCCATTAAGTATATAGAAATAAACTCTTGCAGTCCCCCAATTAACACTTCTTTTGGATTTCATTTGTTGTGGTTGGAAAACATAAAAAAAGGTGGCAAGCCAAGTCCAAAAAACAACTGGCCCCAGCTAGAAGAAATGGCTTTAAACAAAAAAAAGATGGATTGGTATCAACGCTGGATTGAAAAAGCTAGAAAAAAGTTTTTCATAAAAATAGTTAACAGTTGATTATTTGTTAATAAAAAAAAAA
>MDTC01193466.1_pt1 | contig 14138 bp, 24 predicted proteins | sample 811181 | NCBI WGS metagenome assembly MDTC01 (sample SAMN05326644, study PRJNA326480) | marine metagenome | isolation source: seawater | place: Pacific Ocean: North | collected 2011
GATAGCTAGACCAATAATATCTTTGTTGGTCATAATAGGACCGCGAATATCAAGCATATTGTGCTTAACCATATAGGTTAGGTCGATAACCTCTTTGGCTTCGTATACCTGATTTTTCGTCCTATAGGTTTTAGTCGGAAAATCGTCGGTTTTGGACTCGTGGACGTGTAAGTTAGATGGATCTATCGGCACTAGGTCGGTTACGTCACCTCTACCGTTCCTAACGATTAACGTGACGGATCTACCGCCGGTCAGAACTTGCTCAAAGGTATATTTACGCCATTGAAAACTACTTACGTTTGGATTTACGGCTCTGTTAAGCCAAACACCTATACCGTCTGTAACTTTTTGACCGTTCTCAAACACTTCTAGTGGTAAGCTAGCTAGTGTGCCGGAAATAAAATTAACTGCCGCCCAAACGCTAGGAACGCCGAGCGCGCTGTCTATACTTACTGCTACTCCGGACTCGGAGGTAGCGCCGCCCCATCCCATCATTTGCAAAAAATTGTCGCTAGAGACGGGCAAATCAGGATTTTCTAGAGAACGCGCCTCTTTTGTTAGAAAAATATCAAATATTCCCATTGCTTAACCTATACTGCCAGTTTGTATGAAGGGTCGTCCCAAGGACTGGTGTGTTGCACCAAGTCGTCGTTATTTATTGCGCCGAGAGCCATTGATAGGGCGACTAACCCATCGATTTTAGAATAACTCTTAGCTTTATGTAATTTTCGATTGCCGGCAGGGTCTTGCTGCGTGACCGCACCGGAAGCATTCATATTTAAAATAGGGTGGTCGCCGTGTAAGATTTTTCTATCTACGACGACGCGCTCAAGTTTATCGATTGCCGGACTCATATCCTTAAAACCCTGTCCGAAGGGCTGCATATTTATCTGCGCGCCGATATTATCCAACTCGCGCATAAAATCGTTTATACGCCACCGGTCAAACGCTAAAAGTTGTAGGTTATAGACCTGGCTAACCTCGGCGACGAACTCTGCGATAACAGCCGGATTAATAACCGGACCGTCTATTGTTTTTAAATAACCTTGATCGCGCCACAAGTCCCACGGCACTTTTTCGGCTTGCGCTTTTTCAAACAGCCCATCGCTAGGTAGCCAGAAGTGAGGCTGCACGTGTATTTCGTCGCCTTTAGGAAAAATTAAAACCAACGCGGTAAGATCCCTAGAGGCGGATAGGTCTAGGCCGGCGAAACATACGTCGCCATCTTCTATATTAGGTCTAGCGTTACAAGCTTCCCACTCAGCGCGCGTTAGAAACGGCGCGTGTGCTTCAATTCGCTGATTTAGGTATAACCAACGGAAAGAATTAGCTTTAGCCGGTAGACGGTACGCTTGTGCGGCAAAATCGGCTATATCTTGGGCCGACCTAAACTCTCCCATCGCAGGGTTAGCTTTTTTCCACGCTTTCTTATCTAAAACGCGACAGTCCTTCGGCGCAGTGTACAAATGCGATACAATACGCGGATCTTTAGCGTTTTCGGCGTCATCTAGCCAAATACTGAACATATCGCCGTCTGTCGCCGCTTGTGTGCTTATTGCTATTAGCAGAGGGTGTTCGTGCGCGCCCTGCGCGGTTTCTACCGCTTCTATAAACGCATCCGTCGGGCCTCTAACCTGACCGGCCTCATCTATTATAGCTAAAATAGGGCTCATGCCGTGAGCCGTGTTTGCATCAGCACTAATCGCTTTATATTCGACGTTGCAGATTAACCCGATGAGGCTTTTCTGCGAAGGTACGATCCGTACTATTTTGCTTAACTCAGGAGAAAGCCGAACCATTTTTTCAGCTAGCTTAAATACGAGGCTTGCTTGATCGCGGCTACGAGCACCAGAAATTATTTGTGAGTTTTGCTTTGCTTCCGGACCGACCACGTGCGCCAAAACTAGCCCTGCGATTAGTGCCGATTTTCCATTTTTACGTGCCACACTTAGGTAAGCGCGCGAAGTACCTTTAGGATTGTCATAAACGTCTAAAATAAATTTTTTCTGAAACTTCATAAGCTTCATAGGCTGCCCGACCTTCGACCCTTCGGGTATACGTACAAACGCTTCTATAAAAGCTATAATCTTCTGTCCGCGTGTCATTAGGATATCCAGTTAAATAAGCGCCGGAGCGCGTAACTGCGCGCGAAACCTATTGCCATAAATACAAGGCCGATAGAAAAGCTATCGCTGACCGAAACCATATAACCGAAAGCCGGCAAAACGAGGTAGTTAGCCGCAACCGCTACCAAGTAACCCACCAGTACGTTCGTTACAGCCTCAAGCGCACTTTTTCGCTTCGACTGCATTTTTCAATTCGTTATAAGTTTTTCCGTTAGACTCTAACCTTGCCTCCAGGCCGGTCCACTCTTGCCACCGTTCCACGGTAACATCGCAGTACTTAGGTTCTAACTCTGCCGCATAGCAGACGCGGTTAGTCTTCTCTGCGCCTATTAGAGTAGACCCTGATCCGCAGAATATATCTAAAATTATGCCGTTAACCTGAGAGCCGTCGTTTATCGCCTTTTCACAGAGCGCTACCGGTTTCATGGTAGGGTGTAGCTCGTTTTTAGCCGTTCTCTGGATACGCCATATATCCATGCCGTTTTTACCGCCGTAGAACTTATGCTTGTTAACCCACCCATAGAAAATCGGTTCGTACATACTCATGTAGTCGCTACTGCTTAGAGTGTGATTACCTTTGTCCCAAATAACGAGGGATCTGCATTGTAGACCCACTCTTTCGAGGCTAGCGTAATATTGATTAATACCTAACCTGTAGAACGTAATATAAAACGCTCCATCGACGTAATTCTTAATAGCTGTATTTATAGAATCTAAGAACGCGTCGCCGTCTTCCTTAGACATTTTATCGTTTGTTATTTTACCGTGGGTAGCGTTAAAACTTTTAGATCCGTCCGCGTGTAAGCCACCGGTAAAGTCCATAAGGTAGGGTGGGTCGGTAAAACACATATTTGCGACCTTACCGGCCATAAGAAGATCCAAGTTCTCAAACGACGTACTATCGCCGCATAATAACCTATGGTCCTTCATCAACCAGACGTCGCCGGTGCGCGTAGTTTCGTTAATAGGCTCGTCCGGAACGTAATCATCGTCGGTCAGACCTTCGTTATCGCCTTTTTGCAGTAAGTCGACCAGTTCGTCTTGGGAAAAACCCATAAGCTCGCCAAAATCACCGGCGAGGTCTTCTAATTCGACTCTAAGCGCATCTGCGTCCCAACCGGCGTTTAAAGCTAGCTTGTTGTCCGCGATAACGAGAGCGCGTCTTTTTCTCTCGTCTAGGCCGGTTACGATAACCGCCGGCACTTTCTCTAAACCTAACGTTTGTGCTGCTAAAAGCCGACCGTGACCGGCTATTACATTATTTTCTTCGTCCACGAGGACTGGGTTAGTAAAACCAAACTCGCGTATCGACGAAGCTATCTGTCCGACCTGTTCCTCGGTATGCGTCCTAGAATTAAGAACGTAGGGAATAAGGTCTTTTGTTTTAATTATTTTATTTTTGAAAAATTCCATTTTAGTGCGATGGCATTGCAATGAGTCCCTCGACCCCTAGCTCTGAAAGCATACTCCTTGCGTGGGTTTCGTTTTTAGAAGATCCGTTAATAGTGCGCGGATCTGACGATAACTGGTTTAGTGACATTGAACGGATAACAGCTAGCTGCCTTCGTTCTAAGGTATCTACGACCGCGAGGAGTGGGTTAGGTATTAACGTGCCTCGCTTATTCTGAATTAGCACGCCAGACTTATCAAGGGTCTCTTGGTGTTCCCTAATATCCGCCTCCATACGAACGACTTTAGCGAGCAAAATCAGATCCAGGTCGCGCCAATCCTCGCGTGCGCGTGCGCGCGTGAACTGATTCCAGATTGTGTGTTCGTGGCTTGAACGCAACTTAATACCTTCGGGCAAAGGTACGTCCGCGATAGCACCGGCGAAACCGGACATCGCTGCTACACTACTATTTTTATCTGGTCTCTTTTTCTGACTCATAGTATTGTTTTCAAAATCCCAAAATTGACCTTTATTTCCGTAAACGCTAACACAAAAGACGCCGCCGCCGGTCACCACGTCTCTGTTCCTAGTGCGTTCCCCACCCCCCGTCTTATTTTGACGGATGTCGGGGGTCTACCGGCCAACCAGACTCATTTATTTCTGGGCTAAAACCTCGGATCTCTTCCTTCTGAATCGGACCTGAGTGGCAAGTCCAACAGACAGACTGGAGGTTATCCGGATCAAAAAATAGTTCTAAATCACCCTTGTGAGGCACTAAATGGTGTACGACCGCGCTCCTAGGGTTGCTACGACCGTCGACTAGATTAGCCTCGCAGCCGCCGCGCTGACACGTAAACTGATCACGCGTTAGAACTAACTGCCGGACCGTCTGCCAATGTTTTGTATTATATAGCAGCCGATAGGCTTCGGCCTCTTTACTACGTTGCATCTATACCCAAATAAAAAACCCTGCTCCCCGTGAAAAAGAGCAGGGTAGGAGTTTTACCAATGAAAAAACCGCAAACAGTTTCGCAATTTTATAGAGTCTGGGGCTATAAAAACGACCTGTCAACCAATTTAGTTTGGTAACGGTTTATCTGCTCTACTATGTCCTCGCACGCTTCTACTTGGGCTGTACGTATCTGCTTAGTAGTTAGGCCGGTTATGTTAGCTATCTGTATCGTTCTAACGCCGTTAGCCTTCATATATACTGCGCGTTTTATTCTAGACTTATCGCCTTTACGCCGTAGCGAGTACCTATGCCATAAGTATAATATTAGCTCGGCTCTATCTATCTGCACCGAGGTAGGTCGGCTAGGTTTAGTCTGTGAGCTAGGTAGGCTCTCTATCTCGCCACGTAAATAGGCGCTAAGTAGCTGCCACTGCGTAACGTCGTCGGGGGCGTCGGGTAGGCTACTCGTAATAGGGAAGCCTGTCCGAGGCGGTGCGCGGTAGGTAAGGCGGCTAACCCTAGCAGCCTCTTTAAGTAGCTCCCACACTACATGGTGGTCCTGGAGGGTAGCATCTGACTTTATATTATCGCGCGCTAGCTCCTCGCCGTCACGCCACGTTCTAGTCCACGGATGGTTTCTTAACCTTAATAAAATCTGGTCGATCATATACCTTTTCCCACGGCGGTTTACTTAGTGATACTTTCTCGTTTTTTCTGTATACGGCGGCTTGCCTCGCTAACTGCGCCGCTAACTGTTTCCGCGTCCACTTGCGGTCCTTTACTATTTTTGTACCCAATGCGTGTGATCCCTAATATGTTCTATTAAGTCGGTTGTTAGGAAGGGAAAGTCTTGTGGCGGTATTATGCCGATAAGCTTACCGTCTAACCATATACGTAGGCCGTCGTCGTACACTGCGTATCTAAGCATTTTCTAACTCCCACTTACGTCGCTTAATTAACTCTAGGTGGGACTGCGGATACTTAGGTAGACTAGCTAAACCCAACAGCCGCCGACGATTAGCCATACCGGATAGCTCTGCGAGGTTAGTAACCTTGCTAAGAACCCTACTAAACTCTGCCTCGCTAAGAGATGCGTAATCTTGCGGAGGACCGTAGCTGCGTTCTGTAGACGCTACGGCTCTAGCCTCGTAACCGAGAGCGCGTAAACGCTCGACTAATAGTTCTAATTTAGTCATGGCAGAACCGGCCTCTGGCAGGGTTCATGCCTATAGGGGTATAAGGGGGGCGCGCGAACAGGGGGCATGAATAGGGCGTGAATAGGGGCGTGTAGGGGGGCTGTAATAACGCGTGAAGTCTGCAAAATAGACGCGTGTATAGGGCGTGAAGGTGGCAGCAAGGCTGCTCAAGTCCCCGATTTGCCCACTTGAAGAGGCTGCTCAAGCGACTTGAAGAGGGCTTGAAGTCGACTTGAAGAGGCTGCTCAACCGACTTGAAGAGGCTCTTGAAGACGTCTTGAGATCGGCTCTTCAAGTAACTCAAGTCGCCTTGAAGGGGCAAAAAGGGCCATTTGAGGGCCAAAATAGGCATTTCAGCCGTCTTCAGTACTTGCTCATCTTTACTTGAGTAGCCTCTTGAAGTCGCTTGAAGAGCCTCTTGAAACGGCTTGAGCACGCTCTTGAAGACGCTAGAAGTCGGCTTCTTCCCTAAGTCAGGCGCTTGTTGATGAAGATGATCGCAAGATGATCGAATATTTCGAGCATTTTCGTTAAAATAGGCAAAAATAGGCCGGATGATCGAAGATGATGTCACCATCCGATCAAAACCGCGAAAATTACCGGAATGACGTCGGATGATCGAAGATGATGTCACCATCCGATCATTTTGGGTAAAAACGGCTAAATGACGCCGGATGATGCCGGATGATGTCAACATCCGATCATATTGGGCAAAAAGGGCCGAATGACGCCGGATGATCGCGGATGATCTGATCATCTTCATATATTTGGCCCTTGTACTATAAATTTTATACGCCGCGAGGGTGGTCCTTCCTCTTGTACGTGTATTTCGTCGCGTAGCTGTAGCCGGTCCTGTGCCGCCGCAAACTGCTTCTTAGTTATACTTTCGCGTTCGTCCGACCTACCGAAGACCGTACAAGCGCTATTATTAGCTGATGGGTTAGGCGACACGCGCATACTTTTTTGTGTATGGAGCTCTAGTAGTTTTAAATATACGCGGTCAGCCTTACTATCTATAGATTTGCGATCTAGGGCGTCTGAGGTAGCCTCGGCCTCGAAATAGCCGTCGACGTAATGCATAAGTATTTCTGTGCCTGACTCGCCGTAATTGCTTTTCATAACCGTAAGCTTACGCGCGGTCTTATCAGCCTCGTAACCGTCCTCTTTTACGCGCTGCATATATAACCTAGAGCGCACCGAGTTAGACCACGCCGTATTACCGCTAGTGCCAGTACCGCTAGCCATTCCGGTTAGGCTAGGGTGGCTAAGAAGCACAATAGTTGTTTGATAGTCGACGCTTACTTTACGTAGCTGACCTATAAACATCCGGCTCTGCGCGCGGTCGTTCTCGTTACCGGCATATAGGTCCGCTAGGGTATCTAGTATAACCACACGTGGGCGTTCAGCGTCTATTTTAGTTACAATATCGTTAAATAGCTCTGTCGGGTAGAGGAGGTTAGTTTTAGGGTCTACGGTCGATAGTAGGGCGTCTCGGTTACTTAAAGATGCCAGGTGTAAGTCATTAAGATCGCTATATTCCACGCCGTTGCGGAGCATACACATTCTATTAAGTCGACGGTGCATTTCGTTCATGTCGTCTTCTGCACCTATATAGAGCGCTTTACCTTGCTCCGGTTTATACCCTAGCCACGATAACTTGCCGCCACAAGCTACGGAGATCGCTAGATTTAGTGCTAGCAAAGATTTACCTGTGCCGCCGTCTCCGGATAGTAATGTAACCGTGTTAGCCGGTATCATACTGCCTATTAGCCAGTCTAATTCGACAATCTCTTTATTTTCTAGGGAGCTAGCGGCTGTAAATAAAGGAGCTACCTCCGCCGCCGGCTTATCCATCTCAGCGCCGTATTTGTTCCACCAGTCGTCTTTGCGCCCTGTTACCACCTTCATGTGCTTCTCTGTAAGTTACGCGCAGCTATTTTTCGGTCGTCTGCGTCTAAGTGATTTATAATCGCTATTAGGTAAGCACGGAGCTCCTCCTTGCTAGCGCTTGCTGCCCAGTACTTAGCGTCCCATATAACTTCGTCTGTGAACGGTGCTAGCGGCGCACCCTGCGGCATCTCGCAGTCGCCTAACGCATAACTTACGTGAGGCCGTGTGTCCGTAGGTAGGGAGCGCATCGATGCGAAACTTAACATCGTGCGTTCTACCCTACTTAACCTAGCAACCATTATTTCTGAAAGCTTAACCCAGTTCTCGTAATTGTCCGTGCCTAGAGCGTAACAAACGCTGCGTCCGACCGCCTTATGGTGGTCTTTCATTAAGGCATATGAAACACGCTTTTTCGCCATTTTAAAAAGGAATTTCATCCTCTATATCTGACTGTTGCTTTTGGTCGCCGTCGCTTAAAAATTCTTCTAAGCTATCGTAACCGGTTGCGCTGCCCATTCCCTCTAGCTCGTTATTAAAGTATTTAGGCTCGGTGATTACTACCGCCTTAACGTATAAAGTTATGCCCCAGTTATTATCGCTAGGAGAGGGGGTGGGCAGCATATTAAATTTGACCACCCCTCTCGAACCACTTGACCATTTAGGGTCTGCGAGAGGTTTTAGGTCCGGCCCTACAACTGCCGGCTGTTTATTTAACTTGCCAGTTTTAGTGGATTTGCAGTTTTGTTTAGCACCGAAGACGAACCGGTCGTTCTCGTTATCTTCCCGATAGCCACGGACTAGGGCGAACTTACCCATTTTTTTATTTAGTTTTTTACGCTCGTTAAAATGCTTTTCCGCCTCGTTAAGTAACTGCGAGGCGCGCTCGGCGTCTAAATGAAACCTAACCGTCCACGCAGCTGATATATCTTCCTCGGTACATTGTACGAAAGCGCCTGTTTCCTCACTATCTCGACGCGTAGCCATATGATCCCATTTGTGCGGCGCGTGTAGCCTGTTTGTTACGAACTCGACGTCCTTGTATATTAGTTCCTTAAAATCGCTCATCTTGTACCTCCTTGAGCCAGTTTGGTAGTTCCATAATCGTGCTATCGCCCCACCCATGCGTCCAATCGTCGAGGGCTTGAGCGATAGCTATCTTGCTTAAAATTTCGCGGACCTTTTCCATTCCCCACTGCATAACTTCGGGACTGACCTCGAACCGGTGCGAAATAAATGGGAAGGTTTTCTCGACACAAAGGAAAGAAAATTTCTTAACCTCTATGCCCATTAATTCGTGACAGTGGACGTACCACGCTGCCTGTATTGGATACATTAAGTTCCAAGCTTGGCGAGTCCACTGTCTAGGGTGTGCGCTGATACAAGTTTTGACGTCCGCAAGCTCAAGGGTATCTTGGCTGTATACGTCGCCCCGACAGCGTATTTTTACTTTTGTGGTAGGATCGGTTACAAAAATGCTTGTCTCGCACACACGGCTAGGACAATTAAGCAGTGGGCCGCAATCAGGGTGATTAAGCAGTGACTCAGCCATATATTGCACTTGATCGTATAATTTAGCTGTAAGCAGTATTCTGTGGTCCATTTCAGCCGCTAGCTGCGCGTCTTTCCAGTCCTTACCGCGTCTCGTTTCCGGACCGCAGACTACTAGGCTCTTTTCCGGTTCTAATACGCTAGCGTGGAGGCCATCGCCGACCGCCTGTGTTTCCCACCCTAGTTCGACCTTTCCTTCTCTGGCGTGTTGAATAGAATTTTTTTCTACCTCTTTTCCGAAGGTCGAAGAGAAGTAATCTGTCTGCGCGTGGTACTGCGCGTTAGTCATATTATGGATAACTTTATTTTTCACTCTGCTCTCCACGCTAAAATTTCTCTAACGACGTGGCAGTAGCTGCTAAAATCTAGGTCGGCTGTTTTCTCGGCCTTGTAGTGGTCTAGCATATTATCTTTAGTGACACGTCTTTCGCCGGTTACTGACTCCACGATTGCTACAAGTGGCACGACGCACCTGGCAGCTACGCGGTCGTAACGGTAGATAACCGCCGGATAGGTTAGGGGCTCTCCTTCCGTTAGGACCGCGCTAACTGCTTGCGTCCACGCTCCGACCGGCACGAAGTTACCGCGCTGCCGGCGTTTTATTTCCATATTAAAAGGGAAGCTAGCGTCTCCACAGACCAAGTCTCCCAGATTTGGCGTGTGATACTGCTGCAAGTTACGGCTGAAAGATAACCCTAACTCTGCCTCTAAGTTATTAGCTATTTCTCTTTCCATTTCCTTGCCGCGATTCCTTGCTAGCTTCCCCGTCTGCGATGCGTTCCGACCCATGATCTGCCTCCAGAAACGACCTAAGTATCCGGTCTAACAGCTTCGCTAGACTGATTTTTTCCTGAGTCGCTTTTTGTAAAAGTTCCGTTTTTACGTCGGGATCTACCCGAGCAAATAGCTTAACTCTCTGTTTTTCATCGGTTTTCTGCATTATTTTTATACTTGTTTGCCACAAACATAAGGTTTGTGCTTGTCAAGCTAGCTTAAATCACGCTAGTGATTCAATAGGACGAAACTAGGACGGAGAATCAAAATGGAAATCGACCACCTCGCACAGGCTATAGAAGAAGACTTAGAAGAGGCAAAAGCTAACCTAAGTTACCACCTGTTTGCAGCCCAAGATAAAATGCGTGAATTAGAACAGTTAATAAAAGACCACGACGCAGAAGATTATGCGCCTAACACATTAGCACTAATGTACGTAGCTAGAGAGTTAACGAGGTCGTTAGAGGCGCAGCGCGACACTTACAATAATAGGGAGTGTTTATAATGAGTCTCGATTTTTTAGATAAAGCGCTAGCGCCGTTACTAAAACCGGTCAAAAAAGTAACCGAGACCGATAGAATGCGACGGCGCATCGATAATAAATATTATGCGCGTTGCAAAAGATTAATGAAAAAACATAACATAACTATGACTCGCGATATGAGTTACTGGGATTTTAGTGCGCCGGTAGGTACGTGCGGACTTAATGATAACGTCGAGTGTTGGACGTCTGCTTACGAGTGGCTCTGCGCTAGGTTAGTCGAGGTAGGTTTAGAAACTATAAACCACGATAAGGAAAACCCATGAAAATACCTAGCACCAAAAAACAATTAGTGTGGAATTTTGAAAACTACTGCGCGGAGTTTTACGTAGGTAACGACGCCGTTTATCCATTTAACTGTAGTTATGAAACCCTGCGTAACGCGTGTCAGTTAGTTGCCTTGCGTAATCACAAAAGCAGACCTTTCTTAGCCGATACGGAAAACAGGGAACAAGTTAGGGAAATATTAGTGGCGCTCGGTTACACCGAAATAGAGCGTAGTAAGGAAGAACGGAAAGAACGTGCCGACCGCGCGTTAGCCGAGCTAAAAGCTATGGGAGAAAGTAATGCATAAGATTTGTGGTTTTATACCCTACGCAGACGAGGAGTCGCATAATATATATAAGAAGCGACTAAAGCACATTGCGCTTGTCCACGCCGGCAAAAAGAAAACCGATATTAAATATTTTACCGAGCCGGAGGGCGACTGGAAATACGACCTAGGCGAAAGGCCGGTACTATTAGACGCTATAGAATACTGCCACGAGGAGGGCGCTACGTTTACGGTAGCATCGGTTAAGGGTCTCAAGCGCAGAAAGTGGGAAGGGCTACGGCTGCTCGACGAAATAGTAGAGCAGGGGGTCGAGATAGAGGTCGTAGACGACTGCACTATAAATAAACACTCGGTTGCGGTTCTCGCCGCGTCAAGCGCCATAAGCAGAGAAAAAATCTTGACACGTAGTAGCGAGGCGTTGCAGCGTATTAAGTCTAAGTTAATGCGAGGTGAGGTTCACACCGCCGCATCGGGGAGAAAAATAGTCAAGCTAGGCGCGCATACGGATGGAGCGAGCCAAGCCAGAAAAGATGCAGCGGATAAATTTGCCGCTAAAATCTTTCCTATTATTCAACCCTATCTAGAGACCGGTGAGAGCTATAATTCCATAGCTACTCGATTGAACCGTCTTCACGTTAAGACCGCGCGCGGTGGTAGATTTTACCATTCAACCGTGAGAGCCATCATAAGGAGGTATAACAATGGTGGGAAATAAATTAAATTTTACTAAACTCTTTTTTTGGTCAGCAGCCTATACTTTTAGGTACTTATCAAAATCTAGGAGTCTTCGTTGCGCTATTTTTGAAAGTCGTAAAAGGCTCGGTAGTAACTCGGATTATAAAGTAGGGAACAAGTTCCAAAACGCGCCTATAGCTCCGCCAGTGACGGAGGTTATTCGATGTTGAAACAATTCCAATTTATACACTTAGACGAAAAAATATATGACCAAAGCAGAACCGAAGCGCACCGAGACTTTAAAAGAAGTCAAATGCTTTTCGAGTTAAACTGCTACCGTGACAGAAAATCTTTTATGGAAAGCGACGAAGTGCCAAGGTGGTTTTTAGCTACCTACGAACGTAAGGCAATATTTTTCCTATTTAACCTAGAGGGTTTTCCGCATGGTCACACGGTTAATGAAGTGAGTCGCGCGGTAGATATTGCCCGAAGTACGACAAGCCGACTTTTGACCGAGGCTCACACTTTAGGGTTTATTTACAGAAATAGGGAAGAGGGTTTTCAACGAAATTATTTACCCTCCGAACGTTTATTGGAGGTCGGTAATCTTTACTGTGAGTACTACTATGATAGGCTTTTAGAGAGCGACCCCGAAAATAATCGCGAACCTTTTTATCAATATAAACTGACCGAACAGCGTACACGTGCAAAATTGAGGGACGGTGACGTAGACGATAGTTGATTAATTTACTAAGCTTTATATAGGAGGTAAAAAATGGCACGACGGAAAATAACGAACCCTACAGCCCAAATGATAGAAAACGGATTACTGCGTTTCACTAGGCGTGTAGATTTTCCGATGTGGCATCCGGACCACCCAGTTAAAGTCGCAAGGTTACTAAGGCAAGCTGCTGACGCGCTTGACGAAGTTGAACGTGACACTCGATTAGGCAAGGCAGACCGGTTACTTTACCACCAGACTACGATTATGAAGATGAATTACGACGCAAGTCAGTTGAAGCCTACTAACCCTAGGGATCGCGGAAGCGCCATGTATGAGTACAGAGGGAGTAAGCTAGTAGATATGAACGGTGTGGAAACCGCGCGTAATCATCCGGACCTAATAGAGGCTGAACGCAAACAGTTTCGCCACAGAAAAGACTTTATTAAGAATAGTTTTATTGGGCCTATCGGGAACGAGGGCAACCGGAATATAAAAACGAAACAAATGAATATGCGTATTACCGGTAATAAAGAAGGTTTATAAACCACACGACAGGTTTATAAGTGACTACACAAGGTATGAATAAAAATAGGTAATAAAAACAAAAGGAGGCAAGCAGATGTATAAAAGAAATTCGTATAATATATACTTTGTTACTTTTTTCTGCGCGATCAGAAAAACAGAACTGTTTAAACAGGTAAAACAGAAAAAACAGGATTATCAGTTTATTCTAGAGTTAGCCGGCGACCTAATAGGGGCGCTAAGTATCTTTATTTTATTAGCAGTCAGCTTGTTTATAGGGGGGATATACTCATGACCCTCCACACTAATAAGTTACGTTTTACTGCGGATAAGGACGTCGACGTTACAAATGGCGCAACCCTAAAAGGTTTTATTTCTAGCGCACAGGCGGACTTAACCGACGCAGCTAACGAAATAGACAAGCTACGTCTCAAGGTTTCTTTACTAAATGTGCAGCTAAGTTACGCTACTAGGGCGCAAGCCGATGAGCGCTAAAATAATAGATATATCCGGAAAGCTATTAGACGAAAATCTTAAACGCGATTTAAGCATAATAATGCACGACGTCCACGAAGCAGAAAAGCAGTTAGAAAAGTGGGAGAAACTTAATAACACGCTCTACGGTTTTTTATACGAGGCAATGAAACAGTGCGCTATTGAATACCACTCAGACGGAGAACTAGAGGTCGTAATAGACAACACGGATATAGAAGTTAGGGAGGTAAAGAAATGCGACCTTCACTGACTTTTAGAGAGGCAGAGGTTTTAAAGTTTATAAAAACTTTTTGGGAAGAGGAGGGACGCTGTCCGTCTACCCAAGAAATAGCCGACGGTAAATGTAGTGACCGGCAGCTTATGGTAGCACGTAAAAGTAAAAATACAGCGTGGGTGTTAGTTAGGTCGTTAGTAGGTAAACGCTACCTACACGAAACCTATTATAACGACAGACCATTTTGGAGGGCAGAATGATATTAATTTATTACACTGCCCTCGTACTGGGTTATAAAATAGATGGGGAACACGTTACTGCTAGGTTTTGGATGCAATCTTACGAGCAGTGTTTGGACGCTATGGACCACGTCGAGGAGCTATACGATTTTATAGCAGATAACATATCGGGCAAAAATATTTACCTAACGTGCGATAGAACTGACGTGGCTAGTAATAGTGTTATTAGACCAGTGCCGCGACCGGAGGTTAAGTAATGTTTACGATTTATATTTATTATAATCACGTTGGGTGGGAGA
>MDTC01276307.1_pt1 | contig 14138 bp, 11 predicted proteins | sample 811181 | NCBI WGS metagenome assembly MDTC01 (sample SAMN05326644, study PRJNA326480) | marine metagenome | isolation source: seawater | place: Pacific Ocean: North | collected 2011
GCGCTCGCCACTGTGGCGCTCGGACTGGTCGCGACCACCACCCTGTGCGTGCTCGGCCCGTCCGCCCTCGCCGACCGCTCCGACGATCCCTACGCCCCGCTCGACCGCTTCGCCCGGGTGTACACGGACATCGAGCGGAACTACGTCGAGGAGGTCGATCCGGACCGGCTGATCACCGCGGCCATCGTCGGCATGACCGACGAGCTCGATCGGCACAGCCGCTGGCTCGACGAGGCCTCCTTCCACGCCCTCGAGGAAGAGACCGAGGGCCGCTACGAGGGGATCGGCGTCGAGGTCCGGGACGTCGACGACGGCGCCCTGGTCGTACGGGTCCTGCCCGGTGGACCCGCAGCCCGCGACGGGGTGAAGGCCGGCGACCGGATCGTCGCGGTGGACGGCAAGGACATCACCGAGGCCGACCTCGACGAGACCTCCCGCCTGATGAAGGGCCCCCGCGGTAGCCGGGTCGTGCTCTCGGTCGTGCGTGACGGGTCCCCGGTGCAGATCGAGACCCTGCGCGACCGGATCGACGTGGCGCCGGTCGTCGCGGCCGCGCTCCCGGGCGACATCGCCTACGTCCGCCTGGTGGGCTTTCAGGACGGGGCCGCGGCCGAGGTCCAGCGCGCGCTCAAGACGGCGCGGCGAGACGGCGTGGATGGTGGGTTGATCCTCGATCTTCGGGACAACCCGGGCGGCCTGCTGGGCGAGGCGGTGCGGGTGGTCGATCTGTTCGTCGACGAGGGCCCGATCGTCACCACCCGCGGCCGGGTGGAGGGCGAGCAGGTGCTGGGCGCGACCCGGGGCGGCTTCCCACCCGACATGCCCGTCGTGGTGCTGGTCAACGGCGGATCCGCGTCGGCGAGCGAGGTCGTGACCGGCGCGCTGCAGGACCTCGGCCGCGCGACCATCATCGGCACCCGCACCTACGGCAAGGGCAGCGTGCAGACCCTGTTCAACCGCGACGGCGGCGGGCTGAAGCTCACGACCGCCCGCTACTTCACCCCCGCCGGCACGCCGGTCACGGCCCTGGAGGGGCGCCAGCCGGACGAGGTGGTGCGCCACCCCACCGAGCTCGGCCCGAAGGAGGCGCTGCGCGCCCGGCTCGCCATGCTGGACCACGCCGAGCGGGCAGATCTCCTGGCCCTGGTCGACAAGCTCCCCGATGATCCCGCCGTCGAGCCGGTGATCGCCTGGGATGCGCCCATGGACAGCCGGCTGCGCACCGATCCCCAGCTGCGCGCCGCCCTGCGCGCCCTCGGTGTGGAGCCTCCCGAGTGAGCCTGCGCGTCTTCGCCTACGGGAGCCTCATCGACGAGCCCGAGCACCCCGATCGGGTCCGGGATCTCGCCCCCGCGCGCTGGCCCGCCCACCGCCGCCGCTTCAACCTGCGCAGCGCCTACCGCGGATGTACCCACGAGCACGCGCTCTTCCCGCACATCGAGGTCGCCGACTTCTCCCGGGCAGGTGCCCGCGACTCTCTCGTGCTCGGCACGGCGCCCGCTCCCGGCCAGACCCTCGATGGCGCCCTGCTCCACTACGACGATCCCGACGGCAGCACCCTCGGCGCGCTCGATCGCCGCGAGGGCTTCGATCCGAACGCTCCCGAGCGGAGCCCCTACCTGCGCCGCGCCACCCAGGTCCACACCACGGACGGGACGCGAGATGCATGGGTCTACGTCACGAACCCGACACACCCCCGCGTCGTCGAGCTCGACCCGATCACCCAGGCCCGGGTGCTGCTCCACGCCACCCCCCGCCACGACCCCCTCCCCGGCGATCGCCCGCGCGGCGCCCAGTACCTCCTGCCCCTGGTCCGCTGGCTGCGGGCCCACGCCCGGCCCGATCCCATCCTGGAGGCGCTGGTCGACGCGATGGAGGCGGAGATCGGTCCCCTTGCGGACCATCCGGTCGCCTGGCTGGGGGTCGATCTCCTGCGCCTGGGCCTCAGGTCCGCGGGCCGGGCACCCGGGTCCTGATCCGGACCTCCTCGGTCCACGCCAGACCGAGTGCGTCGCGGTGCACCCGCAGCTCCCACCGAGCGCGCAGGGCTGCCTCCCGGAGCGTGGCGTAGCGCAGCACCGCCGCCGAGCGCGCCTCCGCGTCCCGGGCGCAGTCGATCCCCTCCCCCGCCGCGACCACCTTGGCGATCGCGTCGGCGACCTTGTCGTTCGCTCGCCCGAACGCGGCCGCCATCTCCTTCTTCAGCTCGGCCTCGATGGACTCGTGCTGAGCCTGCATGCGCTCCTGCTTCGTGCGCGCACGCATGACCCGGATCAACGTCTCCAGGTCCAGCTTGGAGTGGGCCTCCGCCTCCGACACGGTCAGTCGCGGGGCGGCACGACCGGGAAGTGCCAGGGCTCCTGGGCGCACGCGTCAGGCAGGCAGCCCACGTTGCCGGCGGCGTCCTCGGCCTCGATGTAGTAGCGAATGCCGCCGCTGCTGACCTCGCGGCCGGGGATCGTGCCCTCGTAGTAGGGCTCGGCCACGGGAGCCATGCGCAGCTCGGTCCACTCGTTGCCGTCGGTCTCACGCTGGAAGACGATCTTCACGTCGACGATGGCGGAGTCGTCGGTCACGTCCGCGCCGATGAACACGGCCTCGCCGAAGGTCTGGGGCGTGGCGTCGTGCTCGTGGCTGATCTCGGGCGGGGTCTCGTCCACCACGTCCGTGTCCCGATCGGCCACGCGCGTGTTCGGCGTGGAGCTGGTGCACGCGCCGAGGGCCAGCAGCCCGGCGGCCAGGGCCACAGTGACCAGCGAGCGGTTCGTGCGAGGCAGGGTCATGGTTGCGCTCCAAAGGGTGCCCGGTGCCGGTTCCATCGGCCTCACTGAGCCACGTCCGTGGCGGACCGTCAAGCGATCGTCGAGGCGGTGTCCACGTCGACAAGCTCGCCGACGAGGTCGTAATCGGCGGCCTGAGTGACCCGGAGGCGCCGGATGTCGCCCACCCGGATGCCCGGCGGCGCGTTGACGATGTAGACCTGACCGTCGACGTCGGGGGCCTGGAACGGGGTGCGGCCGCGCAGGAGCAGCTCCGACTCCTCGGCGAGCCCCTCGACGAGCACGTCCACCTCGGTGCCGACGAGCGACTCGAGGCGACCCCGCGAGATCTCGGCCTGGATCGCCATCAACTCCTGCTGGCGTGCCTCCTTGACCTCGTCGGGCACCTGACCGGGCAGGGACGCCGCGGGGGTCCCCTCCTCCGGAAAGTAGGTGAAGACGCCGACGTGGTCGAACTTCTGGTCACGGACGAAGTCGCACAGCTCGGCGAAGTCCTGGTCGGTCTCGCCCGGGAAGCCCACGATGAAGGTGGTGCGCAGGGCGGCGCCGGGCACGTGGTCGCGCAGGCGCTGCAGGATCCGCTCCTGGCCGGCCCGGGTCACGCCGCGGCGCATGGCCTTGAGCATCGGTCCGGACGCGTGCTGCAGCGGGATGTCGATGTAGCTGCAGATCTTGGGCTCTTCGGCCATGGCCTTGAGGAACGACTCGGGCACGCCGTGGGGGTAGGCGTAGTGCAGCCGGATCCACTCGAGGCCCTCGATCTTCGCGAGCTCGCGCATGAGCAGGCCCAGATCGGTGCCGTCCTTGAGGTCGCGCCCGTAGGCGGTGCTGTCCTGGCTGACCAGGTTCAGCTCGCGCACGCCCTGGGCCACCAGCTGCTCCGCCTCGGCGACCAGCGACGGCACGGACCGGCTGCGCAGCTTGCCGCGCAGGGTCGGGATGATGCAGAAGGCGCAGGTGTGGTCGCAGCCCTCGCTGATCTTCAGGTACGCCGAGCACGCCGACCACGAGTTGATCCGCGGGGCGAACTCGTCGTGGATGTACAGCGGCGTGTCGACGAAGCTCTTGGGGGCACGGCCGTCCCGGGCGGTGAGCACGTCGGTGATCCGGTGGTACTCGCCGGTGCCCAGGAAATGGTCGACCTCGGGCAGCTCGCCCTCGAGGGCGGTACCGTAGCGCTGGACCATGCAGCCGGTCACGACCAGCTTCTTGGCCGTGCCCTCGGACTTGTGCCGCGCCATCTCGAGGATGGTGTCGATGGACTCCTCGGTGGCAGGCTGGATGAAGCTGCAGGTGTTGACGACGATGACGTCGGCATCCTCGGGCTCGTCGACGAAGTCGAACCCACCCTGCACCAGCTGCCCGACCATGACCTCGGAGTCGACGCGGTTCTTGGGGCAGCCCAGGCTGACCAGGTGCACCTTCTGCATGCGGACCTCGGGAGAGCCGCGCAGGTAACCGGGAGCGGGGAGGGACGCTCGGGAGCGGTCCAGCACAGGTCGCGTGGGGGCGAGCGAGGGAGTGGCGAGCCGGTCTCCAGTCTCCAGTCTCCAGTCTCCAGTCCCGGAAGCGCCGTGGGCGGGGCGATCGGTCCGGTGCGCTCGCGACGCCATCGTGGACCCGAGCACGCCATCACGGTGGCCCAGACGGGACGTCAGCGGGTCGGCTGCTCCGAAGCGCAACCGAGGCGATGCTCCGTTGTAGTCCCTGGCCGGCCGAAGCTGGAGACTGGAGACTGGAGACCGAGCCTCCACTCCCCCGCTCGAAGCCACGCGACGCGCGCGGGAAGAGACCGCGCTCAGTTGTCGATCACCGTCGCCCCATCCGGAGGCTGGAAGACGAAGACGGTGTCTTCGACGTTGCCGTTCAGGACGACACCCTGGAAGGACAGGTCGGTCACGTTGCCGTACTGGTCCTCGAAGATGGCCTGGGAGAGCACGAGCTCATCGGTCAGGGACAGCCGGATGGACTTGTACATGCCCGAGCTCTTGGGGGTGAGGTCCAGGGTGTGGCCGCTCTCGGTGGCCACGATCTTGGGATCGAAGAGCTCGTCCAGGCTGTCGAGGCTGGTGAGGAAGGTGTTCGCCGCCGCGTTCGCCTGGGAGGTGTCGGTGATCCGCAGGACCTGGTTCTCGGCCTTGGTGTAGATCCACAGGGTCGAGCCGTCGCTGACGAAGACCTGCTCGTCCCCGCTGGTGAAGCGCCAGCGCATCTTGTTCGGGCGCTTGAGCACGACATCGCCGGTCTGCTCCACCTTGCCGAAGCTGTCCTTCTTCACCTGGGTGAACTTGGCCTCGATGGTGTCGACCTTGGCGTACTTGGCCTCGACCCGGTCGACGATCGCCTTGACCGCGGGGTCGAGGGCGGGTGCAGCAGCGGCGGCAGGCTCCTCCGCGCCAGCGGACGACGCGACGAGGGATCCGGCGAGCCCGGCGGCGAGGGAGACAGCAACGAGCCCGACGCGCAGACCGCGAACCAGGGACGAGGGGAAGGTCACGTGGGACTCCAGGCGGTGGGTCAGCGGACGCGCGCGCTAGCGATCGGTCGCGGCGTCGGGCTGGGCGAACTTGAAGATGGCGTCGTCAATGGGCTTGTCGTAGACGACCTCGGAGAACGTCAGGTCGGTCACGTTGCCGTAGCTGTCGGTCATGACCACCTGCTCGACGATCAGCGCCTTGTCGAGGTCGAGGCGGATGGAGGCGACCGCGCCCGGCTTGCGTGGCACCAGGTGCAGGGTCGGCCCGGCGTCCGCGGTCAGCCCACCGTCGACCAGGCTCACCTCGAAGATCTCGTCGAGGCGGTCCAAGCTGGTCAGGAAGCCCTGCACCGAGTCGCTGCCCGAGGTCGAGTCCGGCATCTGCTGGTAGTAGTTGTCGGCCTTGGCGTAGATCGTGAGCGTCTCGCCGTCGGTCGCGAAGATCTGCTCGTCCCCGGTGAGGAAGCGCCAGCGCATCTTGGTCGGCCGCGCCACCACGACGTCACCGTCCTGGGACACCGTGCCGAACGCGTCCTTCTTCACCTGGGTGAACTTCGCCTGGATGGTCTGCACCTTGGCGTAGCGGGACTCGACCGCCGTCACGATCTGGGAGATCGAGTCGGTCGAAGCAGCATTCTCAACGGTGGCAGCCTCGGGCTCCGCGGCGTGCGCGGGAGCGGCCGTCGCCGCGAGGGCGAGGCCGGTGAGCACCGTGGCAAAGGCGAGCGCGGACTTCACGAATCCTCCACGTCCGGGGAGCGCGGACGGCTCCCCGTAATGCGTCGGGCAGGCACCGTCTGCTCAGGGAGACGTCCGACGACACCCACATCTTCAGTCGGATCGGACACCGCAACATGTGGTGACCGGGACAAGCAGGGCGTGATGAGGTGCATCTTTCTCGCCGCGTACATCGGAGTCCAGGGAACGGGAAGAGAATGCCGGCAGTCGTCGGCCCTCATCCGTGGTGGCTCACCAACACCTCACGGGGGCGGGCGCCATCCGCCGGTCCGATGAGGCCCGCCGCTTCCATCGCGTCGATGATGCGGGCGGCGCGGTTGTAGCCGATCTTCAGGTGGCGCTGGACCATCGAGGTGGACGCCTTGCCCGCCTGGATGACCACCTCGCACGCGGCGTCGTAGAGCTCATCCTGCTCCTCGGCGTCAAACAGCTCCTCGAGCGCGCTCTCCTCCTCGAGGCTGTCGATGAAGGTCGGCTCGCCCTGATCGCGCAGGAAGGTGGTGACCCGCCCGACCTCCTCGTCGGAGACGAAGGCGCCGTGGCAGCGGGACAGGCCGTTCGCCCCCGGCGGCTGGTAGAGCATGTCGCCCTTACCCAGCAGGTTCTCGGCGCCGATCGCGTCGAGCACGGTGCGGGAGTCGTGGCGGCTGCGGAGCTGGAAGGCGATGCGGGTCGGCAGGTTGGCCTTGATGAGGCCGGTGACCACGTCGACCGAGGGGCGCTGGGTGGCGACGATGAGGTGGATGCCGCAGGCGCGGGCCTTCTGGGCGATCCGGCAGATCGACTCCTCGACCTCCTTGCCGGCGACCATCATCAGGTCCGCGAGCTCGTCGATGACGATGACGATGTAGGGCAGCTTCTCGGGGGTCGGCAGCTCGCCGTCCTCCGCGGACCAGCCCTTGGGCGCGTACTTGTGGGCCTTCTCGCGGGACCAGCTCTTGAGCTCGCGCTCCACCTTCTTGTTGTAGCTGACGATGTTGCGCGTCCCCCACCGGGCGAGGAGCGCGTAGCGGTCGTCCATCTCGCGACAGGCCCAGGCCAGCGCCTGAGCCGCGACCTTGGCCTCGGTGACGACCGGGTGCAGCAGGTGCGGGATGTCCGAGTACATCTCGAACTCGAGCATCTTGGGGTCGACCAGCAGCAGCCGCAGCTCTTCGGGGGAGCGGGTGAACACCATGGACATGAGCATGCCGTTCACGCCCACGGACTTGCCCGAGCCGGTGGTGCCGCCGATCAGCAGGTGCGGCATGCGGGCGAGGTCCGCGACCACAGGGCGACCCTCGACGTCCTTGCCGAGCACGCAGGGCAGCGCCGCCTTGGTGGTGCGGAACTCGTCCGACGCGAGCACCTCGCGCAGGTAGACCGTCAGGCGGCGCTTCGAGGGGATCTCGATGCCGACGACGCCGCGGCCGGGAATGGGGGCGACGATGCGCACCCGCATGGCCCGCAGCGCCATGGCGAGGTCGTCCGAGAGGCCGGAGATGCGGCTGACCTTCACGCCGGGGTCGGGCAGGAACTCGAAGATGGTGACCACCGGACCGGGGAGCACACCGGTGACCTTGCCGAGCACCTTGAACGAGGCGAGCTTCTCCTCCAACAGACCGGCGAGCTCCTGCAGCTCGGCCTTGTCGTAGGAGGCGCGCTGCTCGGGCACGTCGTCGAGCAGGGCCAGGCGGGGCAGCTGCCAGCCGACCTCCTCGCGCAGGGCCTTGCCGTCGTCGGCGACCTTCTCGTCGAGGAGCTTGTTGTGGCGTACGTCGACCGCGCTGAAGCCGCCGGACGGGTCCGAGCCGGCGAGGGCGACTCGGGCGACCGGCGCGGGCTTGCGGTCCTCCACCTCGGCCTCGACCTGCACGTCGATCCGCGGCGCGGCGGGCTGGGGCGAGGTCCGGGCCGGGCGGATGGCCGGGGCTTCCGCGCGGTCGGCGGGATCGGGAGTGCGACCAGCAGCGCGGAACTCCTCGGCGACGCTGCGGCGGGTGTTCTCGACGTCGCCCTGCACACTGGCCTGCGTGGACGTGGGTACGGCCACCCGGGACGCCGCGGCGACGGGTGTGTCGGCCACCGCGGACGCCGAGCGCGGCGCGAGGGCTGGGAACAGGTCCAGCACCTCGGACTCGACCCGGGAGTCGTAGCCGCGGCTCGGGGACGGCGCGACGGTCTCCTCCCACTCGGCCTCCACCAGGGCGCGCACCTGCCCGACCTGGGTCGCGTCGGTGGCGTCCGTCGCCGAGATGTCGGAGATCATCGACTCCTCCCACACGGAGTCCATGTCGGGGTCGTCCTCCCAGGAGGGCTCCTCCTCCCAGTCGTCGGCGAGCTCGTTGCGCATCACGGACGCGACCATGCGGCGACCGAGGCCCCAGGTGCCGCGACCGGCGGCGCGCACGCCACCCCAGGACAGCCCGACGACCTTGAACAGGGCGGCCTTGAACCAGCCCCACACCCGCACGACCACGCTCCACAGGAAGCCGGCGACCCGCGGCGCGAGGGCCTCCAGGCGAGCGAACGCCGCAGAAGCAAGCTTGGACCACCGGATCCGGGCAGCCCACGTGACCAGCAGCAGGCTGGCGCCGACCAGCACCAGCCAGGCGCCGACGGTTCCGACCGCGGTCTCGAGGCCGCTGCCGACGCCCCAGCCGACGATACCGCCGGGCGGATGGGGCACTCCGGGGCGCAGAGCCAGCTCGAACGCGCCGAGCAGGAAGAGGAAGATGAAGGACGAGGCGACGACCTGCACGGCGTCGAGCACGCGGCGGCCGGCGAGGCCCATCACCGCAAGCCCGACCAGCGGCACGAGCACCCAGGCCCCATGGCCGAGCAGGGCGAACATGAGATCGGCGACGTTGGCGCCGACGACGCCGCAGGGGTTGTCGACGGTGCCGGTGCCGTCGCGGAGGAGCGTCGGGTCCGACGCCCGCCAGCCCACCATGGAGACGAGCGTGAACAGCGCGACGAGGATCAAGGAGAGCAGCACCAGCTCCTTGCGTCGGCTGGCCACGAAGGTGCCCAGGCTTGTGGTCACGGTGGTGCCCATGGCTCGCTGCTCCCCGGGGGCAAGGTCTTGACACGTCACGTGTTCTAGGTCGACGACACGTGAGACATCATAACCATGATGCAGCGAGACGCCCGCAGATCGCTGGTCGCAGGTTCGTGAAGCTGCCGGGTCGGAGCCGGACTTCGCGGGTCAGCGCGAGCCGCTGATCGACCACTCCTGGTAGGTGCAGTCCAGGCACAGCGAGCCCGAGAAGGCGACCGAGAACACGGCGTCGAAGTGGTCCTGGTCGGTGAACGTGCCGGACAGGGTGTAGGTCTCGTCGCACGAGCCGGTGATCGTGTGGGTCGCGCTGAACGTGCCGTCCCTGGCCACGGCGCCGGTGAGCTGGCCGGGCTGGGCGCCGCCGCTGTTCAGCGTGATGGTCGGATCGTTGAAGATCACGTTCAGGCGCCGAAGGTCCACGTTGACCAGGTAGAAGCCGGTGCCCGTGAAGTCCGCACACTGGTAGGTGAGCGCGGGAGTGACGTCCCAGCCGCCGGTGTAGTCGAGGCAGGTCTCGTCGACCTGATCGTTGCAGTTGTTGTCGATCCCGTCGCAGACCTCCTCGTTGCCGGGGAAGACCTGGTCGTTGCCGTCGTTGCAGTCCTCGCAGACGCTCACCCCGTCCTGGTCGCCGTCCGGTCCGTCGGGGGTGGACTCGTCGCAGTCGTCGTCGAGGTCGTTGCAGGTGATCTCGGTCAGCTCCGGGCTGCGATCCGGGTCGTCGTCCGCGCAGTCTTCACACGCGTCGACCCCGTCCTCGTCCACATCCTCGGTGTCGGCGGTCTCCGGGTTGCAGTCGTTGTCGAGCCCGTCACAGCTGACCTCGAGGGCCGCCGGGTTGACGTCGGGATCCCCGTCATCGCAGTCGAGCACGCTGGGATCGTAGACGCTCTGGCAGTCGGGGTTGCCACCGTCGACGAAGCCGTCCCCGTCCCGGTCGAAGGGCCCGTCGACCACGTCCTCACCACGCTGGAGCACCCCGTCACAGCGCGGGTTGTCGATCAGCCCCACGTCCTGGGTACAGGCGACGGACAGGGCGACGACGAGGAGTGCAGCGCGCATGGGAGCTCCGGAGCGTCCCATGAGGATACCGGAAGCGGTCCCTAGTACGTAAACGTCGCGAAGATCTTGGGCTGCACGTCGAAGTACTCGACGGACTGGATCTGCGAGATCCGCTGCTGGTAGACGAGCGCTGCCGTGATGGAGGCCCACTCCTGGGCCTTGTAGGTGCCATCCACCCGGACGTCGAAGAAGACGTCATCCCGGGTGACCTCACCGCGGTAGCTCTCCTGCCGCACCGACAGGCCTGCGTTCGCCGACATCCGGGTCCCCAGCGTCGTGCTGAAGGTCCCGTACAGCTTGTTGTAGGCCATGTAGTTGGTGAAGAAGCTGTCGTTGAAGTCCTTGCGGTACCCCACGGTCAGCGATCGCCCCTCGTCCAGCTGGTACTGGACCTGGAGCACGGCGAGCAGACGCTCGATGCCGGTCAGCTTGGCGTCGAACTGGTTGGTCGGCCCGGGGGTGCACTGCACGTCGTCCGGGTTCGGACAGGCGTCCTTGACCGACTGCACGTTGTACGGCGAGGCGCCGTAGCCGAGCTGGCCGACGACCACGACCCGCTCCGTCACCCGGCCCCGCAGGCCGCCGAGCAGGCGGAACTGGCTGCCGTCGGGCAGGGCGTAGCCGGGGTTGTTCGGGCCAGAGATGAAGTTCCGCTGCCAGTCGTAGTAGCGGTAGTCGCCGTCGATGACCGCCGCGGTGCGCGGCAGGAACAGGTACTGTGCGCTCAGGTCGGCGCCGCCGCCGACGCGCGAGTTGAACGCGCGCACGTCGCCCACCCCGGTGCTCCCGGGCGGGACCTGGATGTTGTCGTACTCGAACGCACCGCCGACCTTGACCTCGAGGATCGGGCCGGGACGGAACACCATGCCGCCGCGAAGCTCATTGCGAAAGCGGGTGTGGAACGGCGTCGCACCCAGGTCATCGGCGTTGTTGTTCACCAGCGCCGGACGCTCGGCCAGGTAGAACCCGACCGGGGCCGTGCGCAGGAACTCGCCGTTGAACTGGATGTCGAAGTCGTTGAACTGGTCGGCGTTCGACAGCTGGTTCGTGAAGTACTTGATCAGCCGGTAGTCGCCGGTGAACGTGACCAGGGTGTCCGGCGTGTCGTAGACGAGCCGGGCGCCGGGGGCGACCGTGAGGGCCAGGCCACTGCGGCGGTTCGCGCCGCTGTTCTGGTTGATGTTCGACCGGTACTGGAAGCCGAGGTCGATGTCCGGCGCAAGCTCCGTCGCCGTGCCGAGCTGGATGTGTTCACCAGGTTCGGCGAGGGCAGACGTGCTGAACGCACACGTCGCCAGGGCAACGCCGGCAGCGAGGCATGAGTTCAGGCAGTGGCGGAGAGTGCGACGCATAGGATGTCGTACGGACCTCATCGGCACGGTGGCCATGACACTTGGGGCAAACCTGCGCAAGCGCGGTTCCTAGTTGAACGGGCTCACGTTCGGCGGGTCATAGCCCTGATCGAGGACGTCTTCGGTCAGCTGGTCCGTCTCGTCTTCCTCGCCCTCGAAGCCACCTTCTGCGGTGACGGTCGTGTTGCCCGAGGCCGCTCCGGAGTCGTCCGTACAGGCCTGGGCCTCGAGGCTCAGCTGTCGGGCCTTGGAAAGAGCCACCGCGATCTTGCGCATCTCGTGCGAGGCGCGCTCCTGGTTGCCCTGCTCGAGCGCCTCCCGCATCGAGCCCTCTGCGGCCTCGGTGACCTGGGACAGCGCCTTCAGCTGGGACAGACGCTCACCGAGGCACTCGACCTGGTCGGTCTCGCCGTTCTTGCGCGCCTCGTCCATGAGCTTCTGGGCGGACTCGACCGCACCCTTGAGCTCCTCCACCGCGTCCGCGGCATACTGGAGCTTCTCCTGCGGCGTGGCCGTGGCCGTACGCTCCAGGTCACCGCTGACGCCGGAGTCCTGGGCGAGGGCGGGCACGGTTCCAAGGCTCAAGGCCACCAGCGCTGCCGCCACGAGCTGGGCGGTGCGAGCCTTCATGCGAGGAAGTGCCACGATGCTCCTGGGTGCTTCAGATAGGCGATGCATTCGTTACCCCTGGCCGATCCCGACGTCAACAGAGGTCGGCACGTTGGTGCTGCGTGATGAGTCTTGTCGGCGGCGTCCGGTCTCCTTCAAGAAAAAATCGTCCTCGGATCTGACCGTCATCAGCGAACTCCATCCCGTGCTGGTCGCATCTATGGACACCGCAGATACGAATCGGCGTCCCTTTGCATTCACAGTCACTTCTCTTTCAACGCAGCGACCCGCCTGACGTCCATGGACGGCAGGCGGGTCGGTTGCTTTCACAGACGTGGAGTGTCTACCGCTTGCGGAACACGAAGGGCCAGGTCGTGGAGCCGGACACGTCCTCGGGGAAGCGCCAGCGCTTGATCTTGCGCAGGATGCACTGGGCGAGGGCGTCGTTTCCGGTGGTGTTCGTGGCGACCAGCGCCTGGGTGACGCGACCGCCGGCGACGTTCCACTGGACCTCCACGCGACCGGCGAGAGAGGGATCCGAGCGGAGCTGATCTTCGTAGCAGTACTGGAGCTGGCCCTGCTTGTTGCGCACGACCGACTGCAGGTTGTCCGCACCCTCGATGTCCAGCGTGTCCGCCGCGCCCGACTCGACCGCGTACTGGGTCATGTCGATGCTGGGGGCGGCGCTGCCCTGGGAGGTGCCGGCCTCGCCGACGTCCACCTCGCCACCGACGTCGATGTCCTCGGTGGTGACGGTGCCGCCGCGGGTGCCGCTGGGGTCGCCGTCGAGGGCGACGTCAGAGCCCTTGAGACCGTTCAGCTCGCCGACCAGCTCGCCTTCCCACGCGTCGGTGGTGGCGCCGGACGCGGACTTGCCGCGGGTTCCGATCTGCGCGATCTTCATCTTCTTGCGGAGCTCGGCCTTGCGCTCTTCCTTGATCTGAGCGGCTTCGACCTTGTTCTTGGGCTGCTTGGCCTCCTTCTTGGCCTCCTGCTCCTTCGGCTCCGTCTCTTCCTTCTTCTTCTCCTCGCGCTTGCTGGCGAGCTCCTCCTCGCGCTCCTTCTCCTCCTCGATCTCGCGCTCCTTCTGCTCCTTCTCCTTCTTCCGCTCGATGACGAGCGTGGTGAAGCGGGAGTCGAGCTCCTCGAAGGTCAGCTCTGCGGGAGGCGGAGCGAGGTAGATGCCGACCGCGAAGACCACGGCGAGGGCGGTGAAGAGGGCCAGGAAGCCGAAGAAGGCGGGATCATCCTCGTCGAGCAGGGGCGGACGGAAGTCCATGCGCTCGATGGGCTTGATCGCCTGCACCGGCGGGGGCGGGACGAACTGGAAGAGGATCGTGACGTTGTCGACCGCGATCTTGCCGCGGTCGTTCTCCGTCAGCGGGAGCCGCCAGACATCGCCCTGCTTGCTCACGGAAGGATCCGACTTCAGCTTGTCCAGCGCCACGACGGCGCCGCCCGAGCTGATCTTGCCCTTCATCTGCTCGCTGAACTGGAGCTGGTAGGCCCCGTTCTTGGCAGTGAAGAGCGGAAACTCCGCGCGCGGCAGTGCAGTCTTGGGGAAGACGAACGTGTTCTTCGGGGACTCCCCGACGTTCACGTTCTCTCCCTGCTTGATCAACCGCTCCTGGACGATCTTGCCGTCCTGGATGATGCCGATCCGCAGCACTTTCGCCTGTTGTGCCTGAGCAGCCATGAATCAGGTCTCCGAGGCCGTGGTCGTCGTGCAGTGAAGAAGGGCGCGGGCGCGCTCCTCTGTCTCTCCCTTCACTCTGACCATCAGTTCACCGTCAGGTTCTCGCTTCGTGGATCGACCGCGAGTGCTCTCAGGTTGAGGGTGGATGTGCTGAGTTTCACATCCGGCCTTCGAGCACGCGCCTCCGCTACTGCACGCCGGTCTGGGCGCATGGGTACGATAGTCCGGTCGTACCCGCCATGACAAGGCCGGTGAGGGAACCGAAAGGCCCGAGTGGCACCCGACGGCAGCATTTTTCCCGCGCCACAGGGACGTTCGACGAAGTCCAGCGAAGACCGCGAGCTTTTGTAATGCTCCCCCAGGACGTTCCAGCGGGCGCTTCCCA
>MDTC01007481.1_pt1 | contig 14137 bp, 15 predicted proteins | sample 811181 | NCBI WGS metagenome assembly MDTC01 (sample SAMN05326644, study PRJNA326480) | marine metagenome | isolation source: seawater | place: Pacific Ocean: North | collected 2011
TGTCCTGCTGATGGTGGGCCCGCTCGGATTCGAACCGAGGACCAAGGGATTATGAGTCCCCTGCTCTAACCACTGAGCTACGGGCCCCGCGCAAGTAAGTCCCCTACCCTATGGAATATGGAGTGGCAAGCCTCGAGGGTGCTTCTCGGTAGCTCGGGTCGGAAAAGAGCACAGACCCCAAGAAAGCCGCGTGGGTTGAATCTAATAATAAATACTTCTGGATGAACCGAGCACGCATCCTATGATGCCCAAGAAGAGGAACCCTAGCCCAACCCATCCAAGCGCGACACCTGCAATGGCGAATCCGCGCCCTCTCATATAGGGGTTTTGGCGGCATTGCGAAAGAGAAACATGTCCGAAAATGACTGCTAGAAGCGAGCCGATCCACCAAAGCCATAATATGCCAAGAACCATGGAGGCAATGGTAAGTCCGCTCATGGGGGGGTACGGCGCCGGTTGCCATTCCGGCGACGGGGCCGGTTGATCAGGGGGAGGGTGGTCTTGTGGTTGGTTCATTGCCTTTCAGTAATATTGTAAATGACACAGATCTTGGGGGTCAATGCCTTTGATCATGCCTTTTTCGGTCACGAACAGCTGCTTTCCCTATCCGCTGAGACATATGTATAGTCCGGCTAACCCATCACAACAAATCATTTCGCATTCATGCCCCAAGGGCACTGGCGATATCAAGGTTAAGTTGGGGACGCCCAGTTAACGGCGCTTACCACGAGCGATCTGTTTGGCAAAAGCGAAGCGAGCTTCGGCTTCCAGGCGATCGATCTCAGCTGCGTCCAAGTTGCTCTTTTTGCCTTTCTCGAGGGCTTCTTGGGCACGCCTGACGGCTTCTTCGATTTCCGCGTCATCCACCTCCTCGACGTTAATGGCTTGGTCGGTGAGGATGGACACTTTGTCGCCATAGACCTCGATGAAACCGGAACCGACGGCGAGCATCTCCTTTTCCTTACCTCGGTGGACTTGAATCTCTCCCGCCTTGAGCTTGGCAATGATGGGTATGTGATGCGGAAGAACGTGAATGCGTCCCTCGGTGGTCGGTAGTCCCACCTCATCCACGGTCTCGGAATAGACCTTGGCGTCGGGTGTTACGATTTCGAGGAGGAGCGGCATGGCGAAGAGCAGTTGTCAGTGAGAAAGGGTTCAGTCCTCGCTTTTCGTCTCGATGACGGAATCGATGCCGCCCTTCATGTAGAAATCGTTCTCGGCCACTTCGTCGAGTTCGCCATCGAGAATCATGCGGAATCCACTAATGGTGTCGTCGACGGAGACGTATTCCCCGGCAACGCCGGTGAAAACTTCCGCCACGTGGAAGGGCTGGGAAAGGAACTTCTGAATCTTGCGGGCCCGGAAAACAGTCTGCTTCTGCTCGGGGGAAAGTTCATCGAGACCGAGGATGGCAATGATGTCCTGCAAGTCCTTGTAGGACTGAAGGACCTCTTGCACGCCGCGGGCGATGCGGAAGTGCTCCTCGCCAACGATCTCAGGTGAGAGGGCGTTAGAAACCGAGGCGAGGGGATCGACCGCGGGGTAGATGCCCAGCTCGGCGATTGAGCGTTCCAGCACGATGGTGGAATCGAGGTGGGCGAAGGTGTTGGCGGGGGCTGGATCGGTGAGGTCGTCGGCTGGGACGTAGACGGCCTGGAAGGAGGTGATTGAACCTTTGTTGGTGGAGGTGATTCGTTCCTGCAGGATGCCCATTTCCTCGGAAAGGGTCGGCTGGTAGCCGACGGCGGAGGGCGAGCGACCAAGAAGAGCGGATACCTCCGAACCTGCTTGGGAAAAGCGGAATATGTTGTCGATGAAGAGGAGCACGTCCTGTCCCATGTCGTCACGGAAGTACTCCGCCATGGCCAGACCCGAAAGAGCAACGCGCATGCGGGCGCCGGGAGGTTCGTTCATTTGGCCGTAGACGAGGGCAACCTTGGACTTTGAGATGTCCCCTTGGTCGATGACGCCGGCATCGGACATTTCGTGATAGAGGTCGTTGCCCTCGCGAGACCGCTCCCCTACCCCGGCAAATACCGAGTAACCGCCGTGACCCTTGGCGATGTTGTTGATGAGTTCCATGATGACGACTGTCTTTCCGACACCCGCGCCGCCGAAAGCCCCTACCTTGCCACCCTTGATGAAGGGGCATATGAGATCGATCACCTTGATGCCGGTTTCGAGGATGTTGGCCGCCGTGTCCTGCTCCATGAGGGCTGGGGGGGCGCGGTGGATGGGACGAGTGTGCTCAGTCTCGCAGGGGCCGAGATTGTCCACGGTGTCCCCCACGACATTGAAGATGCGCCCGAGCACCTTGTCGCCGACGGGCACGGAGATGGGCGCGCCGGTATTGTCCACGTCCATGCCGCGAACAAGCCCCTCAGTGGAGGACATGGCGACGGCCCGGACCCGACTGTCCCCGAGGTGCTGCTGCGTCTCAAGGGTGAGGTGGACTTCCTCTTCCGCCCCGGCGGGCCGGAAGTTGACCTTGAGGGCGTCGTAGATTTGGGGAACGAAGCCCTCCTCGAATTCGGCGTCGACGACGGCACCGATGACTTGGACGATTTTTCCTGTATTGTTTTTTTCGCTCATCTGTCTGGGTGAAGATAAAAGTGGATTTCGGTTAAAAAGGACTATGCTCCCTCGGCGAAAGCAGCAGCTGAGATTTCGATGATTTCCTGGGTGATGGCGGCTTGTCGGGCCCGATTGTACTGGAGGGTCAGTTCGTCCACCAGATTTCCCGCGTTATCAGTGGCGTTCTTCATGGCCACCATACGCGCGCTGTGCTCGGATGCCTGAGATTCGAGGATCAGTTGGTAAATTTCCTGTTTCACGTAGAGGGTCGCCAATTCGGAGAGAATTTCCTCTCGGCCAGGCTCAAAGAGGATTTCGCGAGAATCCTTGATCATTTGGTCGTCTGGAGACCCGAAGCGGGCGTGGAGCGTCGCCAGCATGGTCTCGAGGTCGGCAAACGGAAGAAGTTGGACGACCTCGGGCTCCTGCGTAAGGGTATTGACGAAACTGGTGTAAGCCACCTCGACGGTGTCAATGCTTCCTTCATCGTAGCTACGGAGAAGAAATTCAACCACTTTGCGCACTTCGGCGAAAGGAGCGCGATCGGATACCGTGAAGTCAGCTAGAAGATCTCGTCGGGTTCGCGAAAGGTACTGCGTGGCACGTTTGCCAACAGCAACGAACTTGGCAGACGTCTCGACCTCGTTGACGGCCCTGAAGAGATTTGAGTTGAGTGCCCCGCAAAGTCCCTTGTCGGTGGAAACAACGAGAATACCTCGATGCCTTACGGGACGACTCTCGAAAAAAGCTGACCCTCCCTCCTGAACGCTATCGGAAAGGGAACCTATGACGTCGGCCAGCAAGAGGGCGTAGGGGCGGCCCGCCTTTGCAGATTCCTGAGCGCGTTTCATCTTGGACGTAGCCACCATTTGCATCGCCTTGGTAATTTGGCGGGTGTTCTTGACGCCCTTGATGCGATTGCGGATGTCGCGTGTGTTGGCCATGTGAGCTATGCGCTGGCTGTTCTTCGGTGCAGAGTGTGAAAGCCTCAGGCAAAGGAGCGTTTCCAGTCCTCGACCGCTCGGCGAAGATCTTCCTCTATGCCCTCCGTAAGGGTTCCCTCGTCGTGAATCTTGTCGGTCACTTCTTTGCCGCTTCCGCCGAAGTATTCCTTGAGGCTTTCTACCGCTTCCGTGATGCGGGAAACCTCGATAGAATCGAAAAAGTCGTTTTCCATGGCCCACATGACGCCGGTTTGGATTGCAACAGGAACGGGACTGAAAGCACCCTGCTTGAACATCTCGACGATGCGGGCGCCTCGATCCAGCTGAGCCTTGGTGGCGGCATCAAGATCAGACTCGAACTGGGAAAACGCCGCCAGTTCCCGATATTGGGCAAGCTGTAGCTTCACCTTTCCGGCTACTTTCTTGTAGGCCTTTACCTGAGCGGCTGAACCAACCCGGGACACCGACAGACCAACCGAGACGGCTGGGCGTATGCCTTTGTTGAAAAGATCAGTCTCGAGAAAGATTTGGCCATCGGTGATGGAGATGACGTTGGTGGGAATGTAGCCTGCGACGTCACCCATCTGGGTTTCAATGATGGGCAGGGCCGTGAGAGAACCATTCCCGCTATCCTTGTTCAGGCGAGCAGAGCGCTCAAGAAGTCGTGAGTGAAGATAGAAAACATCCCCCGGGAAGGCTTCGCGACCGGAAGGGCGTTTCAGAATGAGGGAAATTTGCCGATACGCAACCGCGTGCTTGGAAAGGTCGTCGTAGACAATGAGAGCGTCCTTGCCGTTTCGAAGGAACCACTCTCCCATGGCGCAACCCGCGTACGGTGCTAGATATTGGTTGGCCGGATTATCCGCGGCCGGAGCCGTGACGACAGTGACGTACTCCATGGCGCCGTTCTCCTCCAACGTCTTGATTGTGCGCGCGACGTTGGCGTTTTTTTGGCCGACGGCCACGTAAATAGAATAGACGGAGCGGAAATCGGGATCGCCGCTCTCTTCACCTTGCTTGTTGATCTTCGCCTGGTTGATGATAGTGTCGATTGCAATGGTGGTCTTGCCCGTGGAGCGGTCGCCGATTATCAATTCGCGCTGGCCACGACCGACGGGGATCATGGAATCGATGGCCATGATGCCCGTCTGCAGGGGTTGATCCACCGACTGGCGAGGGATGATGCCTGGAGCTATGCGCTCGACGGGATAGCTCTCACTCGAGTCGATCGGACCCTTCTCGTCCACGGCGCGTCCGATGGCATCCACCACGCGCCCCAACAGACCCATGCCCACAGGAACCGAAAGCAGGCGTCCGGTGGTTTGGACTTCGTCTCCTTCCTTCAAGCGACTCGCATCGCCCAAGATGACGCAACCGACCGAACCTTCCTCGAGGTTCAAGGCAATCCCGAAGACATCGCCCGGAAACTCTACCATCTCGTTGAACATGACTTTGGAGAGCCCGTCCACACGGGCCACGCCGTCGGCTAAGGTTGTGATGCGGCCGACGTTCGTCCGGGTGGCATCCGTGGAAAGGCTTTCGATTTCCTTTTGTATCAGTTCTGTTATGGCGCTCATTGCTTAAGGATGTTTCATGAAAAGGATGTTTCGACAAAAAGTTCAGCTCAAGGCTCGCGCCAGTGGTCGCAGACGCGTGGCGGCGGAATCCTCGTAGACGTCGTCTCCGACAGTGACCCGAATACCGACAAGCAAGTCGGGGTTTTCGCATAATTCCACCTCGATGCTTCGTCCGTACTCTTTCGCAAGTTCTTGCCTCAAGGTTTCGATTGCCTCGGTTCGGGGCTTCCCTGCATATTCAACCACCGCCACCCCCTTGGCTAATTCCTGCCTGATGTGCACCATGTAGGCGCGCAACAACAACTTGTGTTCGCGCGGTGGATTAGCCCGAAGGGATTCAAGCACCTCGCGAACCTTCTCCTCGACCACCCTACCCTCTTCGTCGAGGGAAAACTGGACCAGTTTCTTGGCGAGTTCTCGATTGCGGGCAGACATAGTGAGATTGGCAGCGGGCAAATAGATCAGTTCGAGGACAACTTGGCTTCGCGAGCGGCCGCTTCGCTGAATCGAGTGCTTTCTTCCTCACCCAGCTCCCGACCCAATACCTTGGAGGTGGTCATCACGACCAATCGCGCGATTTCCTCGCGGGCTTCCTCTAACACGCGCTGCTTTTCCAGTTTCATCGCTTCGCGCGCCTTGGTTATTATGTCTTCAGCCTGCTTCTCAGCTTCCTCGCGCTGTGTCTCTAGATGGGCCTTTGCTTGCTCGCGGGCTTGAGAAACTGTTTTTTGAGCCTCAATGGAGGCATCCTTGAGGGTTTCTTCCTGTTTGCGCTCAGTTTCTTCAAGCTGGAGCTTTATTTTATCCGCGTTTTTCAAGGAATCCGCAATCTGGTCCTCGCGTTCCTTGACCGAGGACAGAATGCCCTTGAAGGCAAACTTCCAGATTAGAAACGCCACGATGGCGAAGTTAATGGCTTGGGCAACCAGCAGGTGCCAATCAACGCCAAAAGTTTCGGAGATATGTTGAGCCGTTTCCTCAAGGCCGCCTGCGGATGATAATATCTGTATCATGTCATCGGTGTGTCATGGTTTTGAAGTTTGCTTCGGACAGAGGTTGGCCTCTCGGTGGATTAGAGGAACAACGCATAGAAAGCGACGGCTTCCGCCAATGCCATGCCAATGATGGCCTGCGTGAGAATTTTTCCCGAGGCGTCCGGATTCCGTCCGACCGCTTCGGTAGCCTTCATGGCGGCCAAACCCACCCCAATGGCCGCACCAAGGCAGCCAAGACCAGCTTGTACCGATTTCATGTCACCACTTATTTCAGCCAGTATTTCGAACATTGTTTTATCCTGTTGTTGTTGTTTGATTGTTGGCCCGCTGCCCACTCGCATGGATGGTCCCGGCGGGAAAATTGATTAGTGGTCGTCACCCTCCCCGTGGTTGCAAAGCAAGCCAATGTAAACCGAAACCAGCAACATGAAGACCAAGGCCTGCACGAGCCCGATGAGCACTTCCAAAAAATAGAACGGTATGGGAACAACACCCATCATGATGTTCGACAACCATCCCGGCGCACCCAGCTTGTCTCCCATGTGGAACATGCTGTGTAGGAGGCTTTCGCCACCGTAAACGTTGCCGAACAATCGAAAACAAAGGGATATCGGCCGGAAGAGAATTGACACCACCTCAATGGCGCCGACCAACAAGAAGATGAATCCGAGGAAGTAGAACATACCCCAGTGAACCTCCCCTTTGTCTGCTTTGTTGCCAAACCAGTCCTTGAGAATCGCCTTGGGCCCTGCGTAACGGATGATGAAGTAGAGCCAAGCCAGGTTTGCCACGGCGGCCAAGGCGAGAGTCATGTTCAGGTCGGCGTTGCCTGGTCGCACGAACGCCTCGGTAACCATGAAGTGTCCGTCATGATGGTGTCCATAGCCCACGGTTCCCACCCCTGGCAGCAACCCGCTCAGGTTGTTCACTAGAATGAAGACGAAAAGTCCGCTGAGAAGCCAAAACGCTGGAAAGAAAACTTTTCGCCCGGTGATTGGTTCAACGATATTCCGAAGTCCCCCTATCACGGATTCGACGATCAGTTGCCCCTTGTTCGGCACAAGTGAGGGTTTCCGTACCAACGCCCGAACCGCTACTATTATAATTAATGACACAACCCAACTCGTAACCATTGAATTTGTGATCGGAAAGCCGAGCAGATGGAACAGCTCGCTCGCCTCCATGCTAACACCGCCTCCACTCGCAAAAGCGGTGCTTGCAGCACCTTGGTACAGGAGCGCTGACGCAGAAAGTTTTGTTATCGCGCGCATGCGGTTTTTAAAAAAGAAGCGATGCCTATCTAGGCATCTTTGGCCGCTCGTCAACGAGCTTTTCAAAGTTTTGTTAAAACACTTTGCCAAACAGGGCAGTCTGTGTTCATTGTTTTGCCCAACTAATGCCACGCATATGCCTGCCTTCAGTTTCTCTAATAAGCTTCGCCGTTAAACATTAGGTTTCAACTGCTTCCAGTCGAGATCATACAACCTTGCGGTAAAATTTTCGCTTCAGAATCATGACCTCGAACGAACCCGTTCGCTCCCCTATCCCGTCAACGCCTAAAACCGTTGGTCGAATTGAACCCGATTCAACGAATGCAACCCTAGATCGTTTTTCCATCATTATTTACGGGTTGGTTGCCCTAGCTATGCTCAGTCAAGCAGGATGGATTCTTTGGCTGGAATATGTGGCTTCTCCGTAAGCCGTTGTCTATTAACTGCTTGGCGTTGCTTCTGCGGCAAATGATTGATGCTTTGGCAAAATATTCTGAAAATAAGTTTCATGCTCAAGGGGCCATGGTTCTTCCGGCAATAAGCGCCACAACGCATGTTTAGAAACCTTTTCCAGTGCCCAAGTGAAGTATTCCTCGTGATCCGTCCGAAAGTACAGTCTGCCTCCAACGACCGTACGTTCGGCCAACGCATCTAAAAACTCATCGTTCACCAAACGTCGCTTGTGGTGACGCTTCTTGGGCCATGGGTCGGGGAACAGCAATATCGTTTCGTCCAAGGTCACCTCGGGTGTCATTCCTTTTATTAATTCCATCGCTTCCGCTTTGAGAAAACGCAAGCGTGGTAAATTGCGCTTTTCTTTTTTTCGATTGGCTCGCTCCACGCGTTTCGTGATTAAATCGGCTCCTACGCATAATTGTCTTGGCCGCTGCTCGGCATAAGCAGTCAGCCAATGGCCATGTCCGCACCCCAGTTCCAGTGTTACGCCATCCTCTGCGAGCCCCTCCTCCAGGCATTCTTCCCAAAATACCCGAAGGCGCGCGATTCGGTCGGTCGACTCGCCGCAACGCTGGAGGAATGCGTTCGACACCCCCCCTACCCCTCCGAGTTGCTCTTCCGAGCCGACAAATACACCAGCAGAATGCTTAGGTCCGCTGGCGTCACTCCGCTGATCCGGCCCGCCTGCCCCAGCGTAGCTGGCCGCACGTCACTTAATTTCTCTGTGCTTTCCTTGCGCAGCCCAGACACGTCGGAGAAATCGAAGCTCTCCGGAATCCGAACCTGCTCCGCCACCGCCAGCTTTTCCACATTGCGCATCTCTCGTTCCAAATATCCACGATACCTCACTCGATATAACACTTCTTCGCGAGCGGGTTCTGAAATTTCGGTGAAGTCTTTCGGCAATTTTGCAGGGTCCCCTCCCCTTCTAAGGAACACTCCTGCCGTGACTCCATCTACCCGCAGTTTCTCCAATTTTTCAGTCCAGCTCAAAACGATGTCATGTTTCGAGGTCACCGCTGCAAGTCGTTCCCGTGAAAGCAATCCACACTCTTTGGAGTGCCTCAACATGCGCAGCTCGGAACTGCCGTGGTTGAAAAGTAGCCGAAATTCCGCTCGACTCGTGAACATGCGGTATGGTTCACGCGTACCTTTGGTCACAAGATCATCGATCAATACACCCGCATAGCCTTCCTCTCGGCCGACAACCATCGGCGGTTCCTCCCGTACCTTGCGCACTGCATTGACGCCAGCCACCAAGCCCTGCACGGCAGCCTCCTCGTAGCCTGAAGTTCCGTTGATTTGTCCCGCAAGGAACAAGTTCTCCAGTATTTTCGACTCCAAGCTCCGCAGCAACTGCGTTGGTGGAGCAAAGTCATATTCCACTGCATAAGCAGGCCGCAGCATGATCGCTTCCTCCAGCCCCGGGATCGTTCTCAACACGGCGTTCTGCACATCAAAAGGTAAACTCGTGGACAGGCCGTTGACATACCATTCGTCGGTGTTCAAGCCCTCGGGCTCCAAATGCAGTCGGTGGCTTTCCTTGTCTTGGAATTTTACCACCTTGTCCTCGATGCTAGGACAATAACGCGGCCCAACGCCCTCGATCTGGCCTCCATACAAAGGTGACAGTTCTAGGTTTTCGCGCACCACCTTGGCGGTCTCGACCGTGGTATGCGTGATCCAGCATGATACTTGAGGGCCGCCACCGAATGGAATTTTCGCCACTTCACCCCCGCAACGTTCCACGTGGAACCATCGAGCGCGGTGTTCCACGTGGAACATCTCTTCTTCGGAACGCGTGTCTTGGAACGCGAACCTTGTTGGGTTTTCATCGCCGTCTTGTTTTTCCAGCCCCTCGAAATTGATGCTGCGACCCAACAAGCGAGGCGGCGTACCCGTTTTCAGGCGGTGCAACTCGACGCCATGTTTGGCCAAACTGGCGGACAACCCTTTGGCTACGTGATCGCCAAGGCGTCCACCTTCGTTTTGGTTGGCCCCAACGTGCATGACGGCCCGAAGAAAGGTTCCTGTCGTCAGGACGATGCTGCGCCCATGGAATTCAACGGCTAGATTAGTTCGAATCCCCACCGCGCATTCGTTTTCAACAATCAAATCCGTTGCCAATGCCTGAAACAAAGTAAGATTTTCGCACTGCTCTAGTACATGCTTCATGCGAAACTGGTAGGCCTTCTTGTCACACTGCGCACGAGGAGCCTGAACCGCGGGACCCTTGGAAGAATTAAGCAGTTTGCATTGAATGGAGGTAAAGTCGGTGTTGAGTCCCATTTCGCCGCCGAGACCATCGATTTCACGTACGATTTGACCCTTTGCCTGACCGCCGATGGCCGGATTGCAGCTCATTTGGGCGATGGTATCCACGTTGCCGCTGAGAAGAAGCACGTCCGCGCCCATGCGGGCTGCGGCCAAGGCAGCTTCACATCCTGCGTGGCCCGCGCCGCAAACGATTACGTCGTATGGCAGCTCGCGGCCATATTTCAAGCCAGCCCTCATTTGCCAATACAGAAGGTTTCAAAAAGGTGGTCGAGCATATCCTCGTTGTCGACGCTGCCAACGATTTCCCCAAGTTCCTCAATGGCCAACCGGAGGTCACCCAAAGCTAGTTCGATTCCAGCTTCGTCGCGGAGCAGTTGAAGCGCGGCGCGCAAGGAGGTTTCGCATGCCGACAGGTGTTCGGCATGGCGCGCGTTTACAACGAGCGCATCCGCCGTGGGGGAGGGGAGGGTGGTTTCGAGGGCTTGTTCCCAAAAATCCTTCAATTCACCGATTCCTGCTCCAGTCAGCGCAGAGATCCTGACATGGGGCTTGTCGGAAAGAAATTCCTTCTGATTAGCAGCTTCAGGTAAATCGATTTTGTTCTCCACCACGATGCAATTGGAGGGATCGAGGCGCTCGAGGAAGTCGGGGGGCAGGGGAGGGGGGGGGAGGGTCGCATCCAGCGTCAGTAGGAAAAAATCGGCGCCCTCGGCCAAATCAAGCGTGCGATCCATGCCTATGCGCTCGAGCCCTATGGTATCGCTCCGTATTCCAGCAGTGTCAATCAACTCGATCTCGAAGGAACCCAAAAGCAAACGCTCGCCAACGTAATCTCGAGTTGTGCCCGCTTCTTCGCTGACGATCGCCCGGGGTTTTCCGCAAAGAGCGTTCATGAGGCTGCTTTTCCCCGCGTTCGGCGCCCCGGCGACAAGGGTTCGGACACCTGCCTCCAGGAGGTGGGCATATTTTCCGGTTTCCGCCGCTTTGCTCACTTCGTCGGACAAGGTTTCCAGTTTGCCGACCGTGCCTGCCATGTCCTCGCGAGGAAGGTCTTCATGAGGGAAATCAACATAGGCTTCAAGTTGAGCCATTAAAGCCAACGCCCGGTCGCGGAAGAGGTTGATGCGTTTCCCCGTGTCCCCCCGCAGATGGCGATTGGCAATCTCTAGGGCCTTGTCGCTTCGAGCTCGTATTAGAGTTGCAACTGCCTCGGCTTGAACGAGTTCCATTTTCCCCGAAGTGTAAGCCATCCGGGTGAATTCACCCGGTTCAGCGAGGCGGCATCCACGCTTCAGGAGATCATCAACGACCTTTCGCAGAATGAGCGGGTTGCCGTGACAGAAGATCTCCAAGGATGGTTGGCCGGTATAAGAGCGGCCGGTTTCATAGTAAATGAACACCGTTTGGTCGAGAGCTTCTCCTTGGAGATTGCGATAGGTCGCGAGATGAGCGGTTCGCGGGGTAGGGGAGGGGAAACCAAAAGCTTCGGCGGAAAGTGAATCGCATGCATCCCCGCTCAGACGAACAACGCCTATCGCGGACTCGCCTGCGGGGGTCGCCAAAGCAACGATTGTGTCGGCCTGGGACATGGATGGCCGACCCTTGCGGCGCTTAGGAGTCCTTCTCCCCCTTGGCCAGCACTGAGCCAACCGAGACCTCGACCTTGTCGAGTATCTTCTTGGTCAGCGAATCCAACATTTCCGGATTGTCCGCCAGATATTGCTTGGCGGCTTCTCGTCCTTGGCCAATAAGGTCGCCTTCATGGGATATCCAAGAGCCCTTTTTCTCCAAAATGCCGTGTTCCACGCCTAGGTCGATGACAGATCCCGTGCGAGAAATCCCTTCGTTGTACATAATGTCGAACTCGCACTCGGTGAAGGGTGGAGCCACCTTGTTTTTCACTACCTTGACGCGAGTGCGGTTGCCAACGACCCTTCCGGAAGTATCCTTGATTTGACCTATCCTGCGGATGTCCAGGCGGGCCGAGCAAAAGAACTTGAGGGCCCGGCCACCCGGTGTCGTCTCGGGACTGCCGAACATAACTCCTATTTTCTCGCGTATTTGATTGGTGAAGAGGCAAATGGTTTTCGTTTTGCTGATGGCCGCCGTGAGTCGGCGCATGGCCTGACTCATCATGCGGGCCTGCACGCCCACGGTGGCGTCACCCATTTGGCCTGCCAGCTCCGTCTTGGAGACCAAGGCTGCCACCGAGTCGACCACCACCACGTCCACGGTTCCGGAGCGAATCAGCGTCTCCGTTATATTGAGGGCGTCCTCTCCGCTTTCGGGTTGAGAAACCACGAGGTTGTCGAGGTCGATTCCCACGGTTTTCGCATACCGCGGGTCAAGGGAGTGTTCCACGTCCACAAAGACAGCATTGCCTCCGTTGCGCTGGGCTTGGGCCGCGACGCTCAAGCAAAAAGTTGTCTTGCCCGAAGACTCCGGCCCAAAGATTTCTATGATCCGCCCGCGGGGCAAACCGCCTACGCCAAGAGCAAGATCAATGGCAAGAGAACCCGTCGAAAGAGCCGAAACCTTCATCCGTTGGGCACTGCCCAGTCGCATGATGGAGCCCTCTCCAAATTGTTTGTTTATCCCAGCAAGGGCTTGATCCAGGGCCGATTTCTTGCCTTTTAATTCCTTTTCTTTAGTTGTGGTGCGAGACGCCATTTTTTGATGTTTTAACGTGAGTTGTTAGTTCGATTCGACCTTGTGTTAGGCTTTTTTGCATGGCAAGCGGATTCGCTGTTTTTTGCCACATGATCGTCTTTTTCTCGACCAAGCATTCACTATCTAGTGTCATGCCCGGATGATTGGATGGGCTAAGTGGACCTACGGAGAAGTTGCCGGTTCTTCGTTTGCCCGAGCCGTTGCCCAAGCATGCAGTCGTAACGCAATCGCATTTTTCATCCCCTGCCATCGCGTAGTGGCAGCGGATGGCAGCGGGGGTTATCGATGGGGGACAGGGGTCAAGAAGTCCCTATTGGAGTGGGAGGGAAGGGGAGGGGACCCGGGAGGGTTCATTCGCTCTTTTTGGCGGACACGCGCATGAAACAGGTTAAGTTGTCTTTAGTCTGTAAATTTCTTTCCTGAGATAAATTTCTCATGGTCACTGGCTCAGCACGAATCAAGCATGTCTTTTGGGACTGGAACGGCACCTTGCTCGACGACGCTCGCTTGTGCGCCTCGATCATCAACGACATTCTTACCAAATACGATTTGCCTCCCATAACCTATGAGCAGTACCGCCTCTCCTTCGACTTCCCCGTACGGCGCTATTACGAGCGCTTGGGGCTTTCCGGGCAAAACTTTTCCTTCGAGCAAACTTCCGTTGAATTCATCGACACCTATAGGAAGCGATGGGAAACTTGCTCTCTGCAGGCTAATGCCGAAGCTACTTTGCGCCGTATTCAGGAGCTTGGCATTCCGCAGTCGATAATAACCGCCGGAAAAGAAACTTTGCTCACGGGATTCGTCAAGCATCATGGCCTACTGGAATATTTCACGGGGCTTGCTGGCGTAAATCACATTTATGCATCCGGCAAATCGGAGAGAGCCATGCAATACGCTCAATCCTTGGACCTTGAGGGCAGAGAAATATTGTTGGTTGGCGACACCGCTCATGATCACGAGGTGGCTTTAGCTATTGGGTCAGCCGTTTTACTTTATTCCAACGGACATCATCCATTCGAGCGACTAGACCTGTTGGGGCCTCCTGTAATTTCCTGTTTATCAGAGGTTTTGAAACATCTCTGAAATCATGGCGCTTTTCCACAACAAGGTTTTTGCGATCATCGTCGCCCTGCCAGCTGAAGCACGTCCATTCATTCGTAAATTCGGCTTGCAAAAAGTAAATGGTTCAAAACCGGCAAGTTACCGATCTGAAAGCGTTTGGTTGATTATTAGCGGTGTCGGGAGAAAGAATGCGGCTTTGGCAGGGGCTTCTCTACTGGAATATGGAGAACCGCTAGCTCTCTGTAACGTAGGGATTTGTGGATCCAGGGACAAGCGCTGGGAAATTGGTTCCACGATCTACGTAAACA
>MDTC01118038.1_pt1 | contig 14135 bp, 13 predicted proteins | sample 811181 | NCBI WGS metagenome assembly MDTC01 (sample SAMN05326644, study PRJNA326480) | marine metagenome | isolation source: seawater | place: Pacific Ocean: North | collected 2011
CATGTAATCGAACAGAGATATATTTTGAATTTGAAAACCATATTGGTCAAGAAAAGAAATTCCTTCACAATATTATCAAAGAACTAGTCGAATTTAAAAAATATAGAGACAGCTTATCCCCATTTCTAATAAACTATACTAGCTCCCTTCAAGTAGCAAATCATCTTTTTAGATTAGTTTCAGGGCTTGAATCTATGATAATTGGTGAATTTCAGATTGTTGAACAACTTAAAAATACATATTACTATGCATCAAAAAGAAAAATGCTTGGCCCCATATTAAAGAGAATGATTCAAAAAGCTTTAGAAACTGGTAAATACATAAGAACAAATACAGGTATTGATAAAGGAGCTGTTTCTGTAAGTTACGCAGCAGTTGAGCAGATTACAAAAAAACATAAACTAACAAATTCAAAATTTTTATGTGTTGGTTTAGGTGAAACCTCAAAACTTTCACTTAAACATTTACATCAAAAAAAGATTAAAAACATTAAAATTTCAAACAGGAGTAAAGAAAAAGGAACTAAGTTTTGCAAAGAACTAGGTTATGAATTTATAGATTTTGATGAATTTAAAAATGAAATAAATAATTCTGATGTTGTCTTTTTTTCAACAAGTTCAAATAAAAAACTGTTAAGTAAAAAAGATCTTTCTCAAATAATGAACAAAAGAGATAAAACCTTATTAATAGTTGATTTATCTGTTCCGAGAAATATTCCAAGTAATATTAAAATTAAAAATCTTGAAATTGTCAATATTGACAATCTAAAGGATGCAGTAAACGAAAATTATAAAAAAAGAAAAAAAGAAATAATTAGAGCTGAAGAATTCATCGACGAGTTTCTAGTTGAATTTGATGACTGGACCAACTCTAGAACATTGAGACCTTCCATTTTATCCATCAAAAAGGAGATTAGAGAAGTTTTTGTTAATGAAACACTAAATAAAATTGATCATTACAAGTGTGGATGTGATGATATTGAAGATTCAAATCTTATAAATGAAAAACTAAATAAGGTTTATAATAAATTTACAAATTCATTAGTTAAAAAAATTAGAAAAGCTAGTAATAATGGAAAAGATGAAAAGGCTATCAAAGTCATAAATCAAATTTTCTTAAATGATTAAGACATTTACTATAGGGACCAGAGGAAGTAAATTAGCATTGTTTCAATCAAATCTTGTAAAAGAATTGCTTGAAAAAAACCATCCTGAATATAATTATGTTCTTAAAAAAATAAAAACCAAAGGTGATATACTTATTGACAAAGCACTTGATAGAAAAGTTGATAAAGGATTCTTTGTTAATGAAATACAAAAAATGCTTATAAATGAAGAAATTCATATAGCTGTTCATAGTTTAAAAGATTTACCTGTTGACAATAATGAAAATTTATCTATAAGCGCAATATTAAAAAGAGCTAATCCTCAGGACGTATTTATTAGTAATAACAAAAAAAGACTCAAAGATTTTACAAATAATGAAGTAATTGGGTCGTCTTCATTGAGAAGGAAAGCTCAATTATTAAAACTTAATCCAAAATTAAATATAGTTGATATAAGAGGGAATATTGATACAAGAATAAAAAAAATGGAAAGTGGTGAATATGATGGTCTAGTTTTAGCAGCTGCTGGAGTTGAAAGATTAGGCTTAGAGAAATACATTACGGAATTTATTTCAGAATTGAACATGTTAAATGCACCAGGACAAGGTGCAATTGCAGTTGAAATAAAAAAAAATAATCAGGAATTAAAGAATATAACAACTTCAATTAATGATGAGTTTTCAAAAATCACAACCTCAACAGAAAGATCATTTATGAAACTGATGGGAGGTGGCTGCAACTATCCGATAGCAGCTCTTTCAAAAATAAAAAATAATAAAATTTCAATTGAAGGATTAGTTATTAGTCTTGACGGAACTAAACACTTAAGATCCTTTGCTGAGCAAGACATAAACAACTGGCACGATTTAGGCTTAGTATTATCGAAATCTCTTTACAATAAAGGTGCTCAAGAAATCTTAAATGAAATTGATAATGAAAATTCTTAAAAATTGCTCTGTAGTAACAACAAATGAGTTACACTCAGAAGGTTTTTCAAAACTTCACGAGAGTGGGGCTGATGTATATCACTTTCCGATGATAAAAACAGAAAGTTTGAACATAAAAGTAAATTTGAAAAATTATTCTTGTTTAATTTTTACATCAAAGAATGGAGTCAAGTTTTTTTTTCAAAACAACAACCTTAAGGAACATAAAAAAATTATTACAATTGGAAAGAAAACAGCTGATGAATTAAAAAATTATGATATTGAAGCCAACTATATTTGTTCAAGAAATTATTCAAATGAAATGGCCCATGAATTAGAAAAAAACAAGATATTAAAAGGCGAAAAATCCTTATTGATACAAGGTGATCTTGCTAATAATTCTTTATTCAAGTCATTATCAGAGTTCAGTAACATCAAAAGATTAAATATTTATAAAACAATATTTGTAAAAAAAAGTGAATCTAAACTAAAGGAATTATTGGAGATTAATCCATATATTATTTTCACTAGCCCTTCTTGTTTTGAATCATTTAACAATCTTTATCAAACAAGTAAAGCAAAACTAATTAGTATAGGAAAAACTACAACTTCCTACATTGAAAGCAAAGGGTTTAAAACAACAACGACTGCAAAAATGCAAACCTATGAGGGGATTTCTCAAGCCATCATAGATTTTTTTAAAAAAGAAAGATATAATGAATTATCCTGAATCAAGACTAAGAAGGCTTAGACATAATAAAATCATCAGAAAAATGTTTGAAGATATTAAAATATTTCCTCAGGACTTGATATATCCAATTTTTGTATGCGAAGGAAAAAATATTAAAAATGAAATAAATTCATTAGAGGGACAATTTCAAATTTCTATAGACAATGTTATAAAACTCTGTAAAAAACTTATTGACTTGAAAATTAATAAAATTTTATTATTTGGGGTTGTGAGTAAGAAGGATATTAGCGGAGAGATTTCATGTAATTCCAAAAGTATTATACCACAAGCAATATCAAAAATTAAAGAAATTTTCGGAAACGACATTTTAATAATTGCAGATATTTGTAATTGTAGTTATACAACTCACGGACATTGTGGAACAATAAAAGATAATGATGTCGATAATGACACAACAACTGTTACTCTTGCAAATCAAAGCTTAGTTGTAGCTAGATCAGGTGCTGATGTCATTGCTCCCTCAGACATGATGGATGGTAGGGTGAAAATAATAAGAGAAAAATTAGATCAAAATGGGTATGAAAAAGTGCCAATTTTTCCTTATTCCATAAAATACTCCTCATCATTTTATGGGCCATTTAGAGAAGCAGTTAATAGTGATTTTAGTGATGGAAAAAGAGATACTTATCAAATGAATTTTAAAAACTCATATGAATTTATAAGAGAAATTGAGCAGGATTTAAATGAGGGAAGTGACGCAGTAATTATTAAACCGGCCCTTTCATATCTTGATATAATAAATAGAGTAAAAAACAAATTTAATGTACCAATAATTGCTTATAATGTTAGCGGGGAATATTCAATGGTAAAATCTTCAGCAAAAAATAACCATATAAATGAAATTGAGGTAATTCTAGAGATTATGCATTCGATTAAAAGGGCTGGCGCAGATTCAATAATAACATATCATGCTATCCAAATAGCAAAATATTTTAAAGATAACAATGTATAAAAACAGTAAAAATGCATTTAGAATAGCAAAAGACAAAATACCTGGTGGAGTAAATTCACCTGTTAGAGCATTTAAAAGTGTTGATGGAAGTCCAATATTCTTTAAGAAAGGTTCTGGAAGTAAAATGATTGATATTGATAATAATGAATACATCGATTGTATTTCATCATGGGGGCCATTAATTTTTGGACATTGTAATAAAAACATAATTAAATCAATTAATAATACTGTCGAATCTGGTTCAACATTTGGTGCATGTACTACCATTGAAACAGAAATGGCAGATAAAATAACTCAATATATTCCATCTGTTGAAAAAGTTAGAATGGTAAATTCCGGAACAGAAGCTACAATGAGTGCTATTCGACTTGCTAGAGGATTTACTAAAAAAGAATTAATAATTAAATTTTCAGGGAATTATCATGGACATGGTGATAGTTTTTTAATAAAAGCAGGTTCAGGAGCTTTCACACTTGGACTTCCAGATAGCCCTGGAGTAACAAAAAATACAGCTAAAGACACTTTAACTGCTGAATACAATGATTTAAAATCTGTTGAGGAATTATTTAAAAATAATCGTGATAATATTGCTGCTGTGATTATCGAACCTATTGCAGGAAATATGGGCTTAGTTAAACCCATTGAAGGTTTTTTACAAGGTTTAAGAAAAATATGTGATAAAAACAATTCTATTTTAATTTTTGATGAAGTTATGACAGGCTTCAGAGTTTCAAAAGGAGGAGCTCAAGAATTATACAATGTTAAACCTGATATTACTACATTAGGTAAAATAATTGGGGGTGGACTTCCAGTTGGTGCATATGGTGGAAAAAAAGAAATAATGAATATGCTTGCACCTGAGGGTCCAATTTATCAAGCAGGCACACTTTCTGGAAACCCACTAGCCATGAGCGCTGGTTTAACAACTTTAAAAATGCTTAATAAAAAAGTTTATATCAAACTTGAAGATATTTCAAAAAAGATTGAGGTTGGATGGAAAAAAAATATAAAAGAAACAGAAACTGATGCTTGCATAGCAAGAGTTGGATCAATGTTGACATTATTTTTCACTTCTAAAAAACAAGTAAGTAATTATAATGATGCTCTTGAATGTGACACTAAGATGTATGCTAAATATTTTAAATTAATGCTTGATATGGGAATTTACTTACCTCCATCCCAATATGAAAGTCTGTTTTTATCCTCTGTTATGACAGATAACGATATAAGTAAATTAATTAAATCAAATAAAATTGCTCTTGAAAAATTAAAATATGAATAGGATATTACTAGATACTTTAGAAAATAAAATAACCTCTAGACCTCCCGTTTGGTTTATGAGACAGGCTGGTAGAATTTTACCATCCTACAGGGAACTTAAAAAGAGTCATCATTTCTATTCAATGATGAAAGATAAAGATTTAGCTACAAAAGTTACTTTATTGCCATTAGAAGATTTAAAAGTTGATGCTGCAATACTATTTTCAGATATATTAGTAATTCCTGATGCAATGGGACTTGAATTAGATTTTACACCAAATGGACCAAAATTTTCAAATTCATTATCATTGGAAGGTAATAATATTATAAACTACGATCCATCGAGGTTAAATTATGTTTACGATAATATTAAAAATATTAAAACTAAAAATCTTGAAGTTCCTTTGATTGGTTTTTGTGGTGGCCCATTAACCACATTTCTTTTTATGTTTAGATCTTCAGAAAATAAAAAAAGCTTTAAAGAAGCAATTAAGTTTTTCTACAGTAACAAGAAAGAAAGTTTGAGAATACTAGAACAAATAACAGAAGCCTCAATAGATTATGCAAAAAATCAAGTAAATAGTGGTATTGATGTTTTTCAACTATTTGAAACTTATTGTGGAGCTATACCTTATGAATTATATGAGGAATTAATCCTCCCCTTTTCTAAAAAAATATTAAATTCTGTAAAAGAAATGAACTGTCCAAATATTTTTTTTCCAAAAGATTTTTCTCTTGGACTAAAAAGCATAAACAATGAAATATGTGATTTCGTCAGTATTGATTGGCACATGTCTTTAAATAGTGCACGATATTTGGTAGATAAAAGTGTTGGAGTTCAAGGGAACATGGATCCTAGAATTTTGTATTATAATCTAAATGATATTGAAAATTATTTAAAATCCTGTGTTGATTTTGGATCAAAAAATAGTAACTGGATATTTAATTTGGGTCATGGATTTTTGCCAGATATTGATTATAAAAAAGCTCAGTTTGTTGTTGATTGGATAAAAAAAACTAATTGGAATAGATAAAATGTTAAATAAAAAAGATTTATTAAAAAAATACAATCAATCTGGACCAAGATACACATCATATCCTCCAGCAACTTTTTTTGATTCTAAATTTGGGAATCATGATCACGAAAAACATATAATTCAATCCAACCATGAGAAACCTGAAAATATATCAATTTACATACACATCCCATTCTGTCCACAGATATGTCATTTCTGTGGATGTACTACTGAAACTGGATTTACTAAACCATTTCTTGAAAGGTATGTAGATGCATTGATCAAGGAGATTGATTATGTATCAAAAAGAATTGACAATAAAAGAAAACTAACCCAAATTCATTGGGGAGGTGGTACACCAAATGCAATTGCGTACAAATACATTGAAAGAATTACAAATAAGCTTTATGAAAAATTTAACTTTTCTAGTAATTATGAAATGGCAATTGAGTGTAATCCAGCTCATTTAGAGTTTAGACATATAGAGTTATTAAAGAAATTTGGCTTTAATAGAATATCACTTGGTGTTCAAGATTTTAGAAATGATGTTTTAGATGCAATCAACAGAAAACCGTCCAAACATCCAATTAATAAAATAGTATCGAAGATCAAAAGTGAAGGTTTTACTGGAACAAATATTGATTTGGTATATGGACTTCCTCTTCAAACTGTCAGTAGTTTTGAAAAAACTGTAGAAAAAGCAATTGAACTCAAAACGGAAAGATTAGTTACTTTCTCATATGCCCATGTACCTTCAGTACTACCAAGACAGAAAATTTTAGAAAAAATTGGATTTCCAAATCCAAATGAAAAAGCTGAAATGTATGAAAATTCTTATAAAAAATTTATCGAATCTGGGTATGTTTCAATTGGAATGGATCATTACTCTTTACCTGAAGATGAATTTGCAACTGCATTAAAAAATAAAAATTTACATAGAAATTTTCAAGGTTATTGCACAAGAGAGACTACAGGACAAGTATATGCCTTTGGAGCGTCAGCAATTTCCCAATTAAACTCTGCTTACAGTCAAAATATTAAAAATGCTTCTCAATACATAAATGCTATTGAAAAAAATAATCTTGCAATTTTTAGAGGTTATAGTGTTACAGATGAGCAAAAAATAATAAGAGATATAATAAATAATTTGATGTGTAATTATTATGTAGATCTTAATAAAATTGCCCATAAAAATAGTATTAATATTAATGAACTTTATAATTTAATTGATTTCTCACCTGATAATTTTATTGATTTTATTGGAGATGGAATTTTAGATATTGAATCAGGAATAATTAATGTATATGAAAAGGGGAGATTATTTACAAGAAATATCGCAATGAGATTTGATCCACTGATTAAAAAAAATATTGGAACATATTCAAAAACTATATAATGAAAGGTTTTTTAATGATAAATCTAGGTTCACCAGATAGTACATCAATACCAGATGTAAAAAGATATTTGGATGAATTTTTAATGGATAAAAGAGTTATTGGTAAAAGCTATTGGTTCAGATGGTTTTTAGTTAAAGTAATAATTTTAAATACTAGACCAAGAAAATCTGCAAAAGCTTATAAAAAAATATGGTGGAAAGAAGGTTCTCCATTAATTGTTTTATCAAAAAGACTTTTTAATAAAGTGAAAAAGCTTGTCAAAATTCCAGTTGCTCTTGCTATGAGATATGGTTCAATAAGTATAATTAACGGTCTTAAAGAATTAGATGATATGGGGGTTAATGAAGTTGTTGCATTACCATTATATCCTCACTATGCTATGTCTTCATATGAAACAGTTGTTGAAAAGGTAAAAAAAGAAGTGAGATTAAAATTCCCTAATATCAAATTAAAAATAATTGATCCATTTTACAATAATAAAAGCTATATCAAGCTATTGAGTAATAAAATCAAAGAAACTCTAAAAAAAGTGAAATATGATCATATTCTGTTTTCTTACCACGGAATTCCTGTAAGTCACTTGAAAATTTCTGATCCAACAAACAAACATTGCTATAAAGTTGAAAACTGTTGTTCAGTAAACTCTGATGCGCATAAAACGTGTTATAAACATCAAGTTTTAGAAACAACTGAGCTTGTTGTCAAAGAATTAAAAATTGATCAATTGAAATATAGTAATGCTTTTCAGTCTAGACTTCCCAACGAAGCTTGGTTAAAACCATATACTGATAATGAATTAGTAAGATTAGCAAAAAATGGTATTAAGAATTTAGTAATTGTAACCCCTGCATTTGTAACTGACTGTCTTGAAACACTTGAAGAAATTGCAATGGAAGGTAAAGAAGAGTTCTTAGATGCTGGCGGAAAAAATTATTATTATGTTCCTTGCCTTAATGATGATAAAGATTGGTCAAAACTAATTGCAAGTTGGGCAAAATGAAACCATGAACTATTTAGTACTTAAAACAATTCACCTAATTGCAGTAGTTTGCTGGTTTGCTGGATTATTTTATATGGGAAGACTTTTCATTTACCATAAAGAAGCTGAAAAAAAAAATGATATAGAAAAAAAAATTTTGCAAGATCAATATATGCTAATGTCTAATCGGTTGATGTATATAATAACATGGCCTTCTACTTTAGTTACATCTTTTTTTGGATTTTATATGCTTTATCAAAACATAATACTTTTAGAACTTAATTGGATGAAAGTGAAACTAATTTTAGTAACTGTTTTATTACTTTATACAATCACAATTCAAATATTTTTAAAACAACTTAATAAAGGAAATATAAGATTAAGTGAACTTGGATTAAGGATATGGAATGAAGTTGCTACATTACTATTGATTTCAATAATTTCATTAGCTATATTAAAATCTTCAATATCATGGATTAATGCTATTCTCACTTTTATTGTTATAGCAATTGTTTTAATGCTTTTAATTAGAGTTTACAGAGGGCTGATTAAAAAACCATCATAGCATGTTTAAGAAACAATATAAAAAGCAATTAAAAAATAAATTAAAGATTGAATATATTTTAAATTTTTACTGTTTATCAATTTATTTAGCTTAGGTCGAAATATCTCGGACGATATAGAAATCAAGACAAAGACAATAGTAGAAATTATCCAAAAAATTAGACCCAAGGTTAAAAACTGTAATTTAATGTGCATTGTGTCATGAAAAATGAATCCTGGTAAAAATGCTATAAAAAATATACTAACCTTTGGATTTAAAACATTCATCAAAAATCCAGTAATGAAATTATTTTTGGATATATTCTTTTTTTTTTTAAAATTATTCTTTTTGAGAATAGATAATAATGATAGTATTAAAAAATAAAAAAATCCAAAATATTTAATAATATCATAGTAAAGATCGTTCGAATTTAAAATAGCCGAAATACCAAAAACTACTAGCATAGTATGAAAAAGTAATCCAGAGGTTAACCCCAATGATAATTCAATTGCCTCTCTTTTCCCATCAGAAATACTTTTTAAAAAAACATACATAATATCTGGGCCTGGACTTAGTGTTAATAGACTTACGGAAAATATAAAAAACAAAAGAGTGTCCAATTGCATAATTTTTGCTTTAAGCTATGAATATTTTAAATGATTATATAATTTTACAAACAACAGATGAGAAATATTGATAAACTTTTAGTAGAAATATCAAAAACCCGACATAATTTACTTAATCATTCCATATACAGTAAACTTAATAATGTTGAGTCAATTTCAAAATTTATGGAAATTCATGTTTTTGCAGTTTGGGACTTTATGTCACTCACAAAATCTTTACAAAAGAATTTAACATGTGTAGAAATACCCTGGTATCCCACAAAGGACAGAGTTTCTAGAAGATTAATAAATGAAATTGTTTTGGGTGAAGAAAGTGATATTGACCAAAATAATAACCCTACAAGTCATTTTGAGCTTTACTTAGAGTCAATGAAAAAGATAGGATCTAATACTAATAAAATTAATGATTTTATACATGAAATTATAAAAACTAATTCTCATAAAAATGCAATTGAAAAATGTTCAATTCCTAAAGGAATTAGTGATTTTTTAAATTTTACATTTGAAACTATAGAATCAAATAAACCTCATATAATTGCAAGTGTTTTTACTTTTGGAAGAGAAGATTTGATTCCGGATATGTTTATTAATATTGTTAAGACTTTAAATGAGAAAAATGAAACAAAGATTGGGGATCTTTTATATTATTTAGAAAGACATATTGAGATGGATGGAGACGAACATGGGCCAATGGCTCTTCAGATGATTTCTGAACTCTGTAAAGAAGATGAAAATAAATGGAAGGAAGCTACAATAATGTCAAAAAAAGCTCTAGAAATGAGAATTAAATTATGGGATTATATTGAAATGAACTTAAACTAGAACATCACTTATAGTACTTACACTTAAATATTTTACTTTTATCAATCTTGACAATAATTTATCAAGGTAGTTTGAGCTTATAGGCCCCCAACCTTCATTATCTATTCCATGTAATGTTAAGATAAGCCATCCACCTTTGGAATTTAAAAATTGATTTACTGATTTTTCGATAAAATCATCACACAAATTTGGACCATATCCCCAAGTTCCAAGTCTTAAATTTGTTTTTTTAAGTGGAATTTTATTAGAGAATTTATTTTTAAGAACTAACCCCCCTCTTACTCTAACTGCTCTTACTTTTTTTAAAAGATAATCGTCAATTTCGCTATTAGAAGAATTATATGGATAGTTAAAAATAGAATTAGATTCTGAGAAATCATCTAAATTATTACTAAAGTAATCCAAACATTTGTCTATGTTATACTTAGCTTTTGCTATTGGTATTTTTGTTAAGTTTAAATGTTCCCATGAATGAGGCATAATTTCATGACCTCTAGATTTAAGATTGTTCCAGTCATAAAAATCCCCGAGTAGTTTACTAGGCATCCATTTAGGGTCTCTATTAAAAGATTTTAAATGTCCTGAAGCTATTATATTAATACTGGCTTTAAGACCATAATTCTCAAAAATTTCTGCGGTCTTATATGAGGATTTTTTAAAGCCATCGTCAAAACTTAAAGTTAAAAAATGAGAACAACTGTTTTTAAGTAAATTTAAATTTATACCTATCGAAGCTAAGGATGATAATTTTAAAAAACTTCTTCTAATCATTTGAAAAAACAGTTTGGATCTACAATTAATATACAAATATTATGAATAAGCTGAAATTATTTTATATTTGACGACTTTAATTTCCAAAAATGAAAAATATAATAATTTATATTTTACTGATTTTTTTAAGCCATAATTCATTTGCTTTTCAAAAATTATTTCAGACAGATGAAAAAGCTAAAAAGTTTGGCAAAACAATTACAGAAAAGGATTTAAAAAAACATCTTTTCATTTATGCTTCTGACGAGTTTGAAGGTAGAGATACAGGTGCTAGAGGTCAAAAAATGGCGGTTAACTATTTAGTAAATTTTTATAAAGAAATAGGTATAAAAGCTGGTAATACTAATGGTTCTTATGTACAAGAAATGACTTTAGATATTCGTAGAGATAATGTAGGTCAAGTTGAAACAGAGAACGTATTAGCAATAATTGAGGGGAATGAGAAGCCTAATGAATTTGTTATTCTTACAGCTCATTTAGATCATGTAGGTAAAAAAGGGGATGTCATTTATAACGGTGCTGATGATGATGGATCTGGAACTGTTGCTCTATTAGAAATTGCTGAAGCGTTTAAGAAAGCTGTAGAAAAAGGAAGAGGACCTAAAAGGTCTATTCTTTTTTTACATGTTACAGGGGAAGAAAAAGGTTTGTTAGGATCAAAATATTATTCTGAAAATCCGATATATCCTCTAGAGAATACTGTAGTTAACTTAAATGTTGATATGATTGGGAGAATTGATCCAACTAGGGAAAAGAAAAACAGAGAATATGTTTATATAATAGGTTCAGATCATGATAGTCAAGATCTTCATAATTTGTCTGAGCAAACAAATGCAGAAACAATTAATATTGAACTTGATTATAGGTTTAATGATACTGATGATCCAAACAGGTTTTATTATAGAAGTGATCATTATAATTTTGCAAAAAATGGGATTCCTATTATATTTTATTTTACTGGAACTCATGAAGACTATCACCAGCCCACAGATACACCTGATAAAATTGAATATGATTTACTAGAACTTAGAACACAACTTATTTTCTATACAGCGTGGAATATAGCTAACAGAGATAAAAGAATAATCGTTGATCCTAAACCAGAAAAAAAAAGTTTATAATATTAAGAAAGACGATATGGATTCTTATTTAGGAACTTACAGTGCTAAAAACTTTCCTCTTAAATTTATTTTTATAAACAATAATGGAAATTTAAATATTGATATTGCTGGACAAGGTTCATTTGACTTAGAAGCGGTTGAAAGACATCAGTTTAAACTTCAGGAGGCAAGCGTAGAATTAGAGTTTAGTCCTTCGGAAAACAAATTAAAGTTTAAGCAAGGTCCTTATGAAGTATTCTTGAAGAAAGAATAATTAATTTTGATAATCTTTATTTATGGTTGTTTCATTAGCTCCTAAATTCTCTTTTATCATATTTAACTTTTTGTATAAATTTGATTTGATTTCTGGGTAAATATCCGCTAAATCATTTGTCTCGCTTAAATCATCTTTTAAATTATAAAGTTCTAGCCTATTATCTTCATAGAATTCAATAAGTTTCCAATCTGAACTTCTTAAGGCAGAGCCAGGTTTCCACAAACTACCGTGATAATGAGGAAAATGCCAAAATATAAATTCACGTTCAATTTCTTTATTAATAAATAAATTAGAAAGGTCAATACCATCAATATCTTTATTACTGGTGCTTAGATTTAATACATTAATAATAGTTGGAAAAAGATCATAAGAAACAACTGGTTCTGAAATTACTTCTTTATGATTTTGATTAGGTAATTTAATTAGCTGGGGTATTCTAATTCCACCTTCATATAACCAACCTTTTCCAGCTCTCAATGGAAAAACAGATGTAGGTGCTACTTTTCTTTGAGTTGATAGTCCTCCATTATCTGATGTAAAAACAATTAAAGTATTATCATAAAGGTTTTTTTTCTTTAAAAATTTAATAATTCTTCCAATATTATGATCGGTTGAATGAACCATTGATGCATACTTTGGATTTCTTTGATTTAGTAAGGTAATAGCATCTCCTTCCTTTGCTGTCTCGGGATTAATATTGTCATATGATTTTAATTTATTATTGTAATAGTCAATAAATTCTTTATTTTCCTGAATGGGTGTATGAACATTATAAAAAGATAAAAAAGCAGCAAACGGTTTATTAATATCTCTATTCTTAATTAAATCAATTGTTTCTAAAGTAAGTCTGTCAGTTAAATATTCACCTTTTGGACCATCACTTAATCTCGGGTTTTTATATGGTGAATAATATCCTCCCATTGGACTACCTTTCTCAAATCCACCAATATTAACATCGAATCCTTGGTCTTCAGGATAATGCCCCTCACTTCCAAGATGCCATTTACCAGAATAAAATGTGGAATAATCATTATCTTTTAAAACCTCAGCAATTGTAACTTCAGTTAATGGTAATTCATTTCTGTCAACAGGACCTAATAATTGTCTATTTTTTGGATCAACACCAGGAATCCAGTCAGTTATATTAACACTAACAGGATGTTTACCAGTCATAATTGACGCTCTAGTGGGTGAACAAACTGAACTAGCAGCATAGGCATTATCAAATAGCATGCTTGAATCACTAAGATTATCAATATGAACTGTCTCATAAAAATCGGAATTATTGTAAGAAACATCAGTCCAACCTAGATCATCAACTAGAATGAATAATAAATTATGTTTACTATTTTTATTTGAACAAGAATAAAAAAGTAATAAAATAAAAATATAAGTTATATTTTTCATTGATCATTAAATATACAAATTGATAATGTAATAAATTTAGTTACTGACCAATCACATCCACTGATAATTCAATAATTTGAATTCCGTTGGTAATTAAATTAAATTCAATTGGATTACAACAAACTTCACAATCTTCAATAAAACTTTGGTTGTCTGTTGACGTATCAAACAATCTAGATTGATTTTCCCAGCAATATGGACA
>MDTC01199309.1_pt1 | contig 14135 bp, 15 predicted proteins | sample 811181 | NCBI WGS metagenome assembly MDTC01 (sample SAMN05326644, study PRJNA326480) | marine metagenome | isolation source: seawater | place: Pacific Ocean: North | collected 2011
TCTACAATCTGGTTGACTTGTCCAAATCCATACTCCAACAATGCACTCAGTCACAAAAATACCCAGCAATACAGGGATCAACATCGTCCAAGTAAGAATTCCAGGCGGTTTTTCATCAAGATAGGGGGAACCTGGCATTATCAAGCCTCTTCATGTGCTTGCACAACAATCTCCACCGCAGCATTACCAGGTAATGCTGCAGCCTCAAAAGCTGCACGTGCAGGTGGAATTTCAACATCACTTAGCCATGCACCATAGACCTCATTCATAGCTGAAAAATCATTGATATCATCTAGTAAGACTTGGGCAAAGGTCACCTGATGTTTGGTCACACCAGCAGCAGCCAATAGTGCGTCGATTTTGTCAAGACTAGCTTGAGTTTGTTCACGAATACCTCCAGCATCGGGTGCGATTTGTCCAGCCAACCAGATTACACCTCCTGCCTTCACACCAGGGCTATATGGTCCAAAAAGCTCCCCTCCTGTATCGATTCTTTCCTTCCCCATAGATTGCGCTTGCACTGATGGGACATGAGCGTTCGCTTCATCAGTTCCGACAGTTTCCGATGCACATGCGCACATGTTGGGTCATCGACCATCCGGCGCATTTCCAATTGTTCCGTCAATGGTTTCGAGAAAATGATACCCTCATTGTGACCGAGCGGCAAGAAATTGATGCGATGCTTGTTGTTGGGTTTCAGCAAGAAATCCTACGAGTTTCTAGAGTTCAAGGTTCTTTTTTAGAAAAAATATCTGCGGGACGTCGTCGTGAAAAAAGGGTCCGGAAATTTCTGAAAAATCATGCGGTCGATCGCATTGTATCCAAAGGGGCGCCATTTGAATTACGTGCAGCGAAGGGTCTTGTTGATCAACGATGGTACATATCAGATACAGAAGTCAATGGGGCAGCTCATCGATTGGCAAAAGCAAATCATATTCTCTTGCCTGAATCATGGGAGGGAAAAATGAAGCCGACTCACACATATCCAGGGATTCTCCCACAAGCGTATGTTCCCCTGAATAGTGATGCTTGGGAGAGTGCTAGAGAACAAGTACAATCTGAATTAGGTATTCCAAAAGAGGATTTGGTCGTTTTCCATCGGAAACTGTTAGGTGGTGGAGTGCATGATAGTGCTGAAATCATCAATTACGAAGTCGCAATACGAAAAATGGCAGTTCATTTCGTTGAAAACAAGGAATCTGCCGCGGCTGCAGATGGCTCCGCATGGGAATTCCCTGTACAGGCCACTTTGTTTGATGGTGTGTTGACAGGAAGTACTACACTAGCAGCTGAAGCAGTTGTTCAAGGTGTACCGACATTATTGATTTCCAAAGCCAAGCGTGGGTTCATCACATACCTTTCTGATCAGTCACATTTTTTCCATTGGAATGAAGACGACGTCTTTGACGGCCGCTTTAATAAAGTGGCAAATGAGTGGATGGAATTGATGCATAATACGCGGGAATCAGGTCGAAATGCGGTTATTTCTGACACTAAATCTTGTCTTGATGATTTATTCGGCTAACCAATCTCGTAGTATTTCCATGTGGTCTCCAGCAATAGGTAATTCACCATCAAGGACTAATTCTATTGGCCAGAATCGTGCATCAGCAGCATCGTCTCCTCCGATCGGATTTCCCTCTGCTTCGATTAGATACACGATGCTTACGATGTGTTTTCGAGGATCCCGATTTGGTTCCCCTCTTGCATCCAATAGACGAATGATTCTACCAGAGAGCCCAGTTTCTTCCTTCAACTCCCGAAGGACGGCAGTCTTTGGGTCCTCACCATAGTCGACAAATCCACCTGGTAATGCCCAGGATCCTTTCCATGGCTCATTGCCGCGTTGTATCAGCAGTACATCATTCCCTCTAAGGACAGCTGCATCCACAGCAAGTGCTGGGTTTCGATATTGCATGATATCATTCTCCAAATCGACGTTTCCGATATTGATAAGCTTCTATTGCTTCCAGCAAATCATTCTTCGAAAAAGACGGCCAGTAAACATCAGTGAAATAGTATTCTGAATAAGCTGATTGCCACAATAGGAAATTACTGATTCTCTCCTCCCCAGAGGTTCGAATAACAAGGTCAGGGTCAGGCATATCACCTGTCCACAACCTCTTACTAATTTCTTTCTCATTAATCGAATCAAGGTCTAATTTACCTGAAGCATGATCAATAGCAATTGTTCGCACCGCATCGATAATTTCCTCTCGGCTACCATATGCCAAGCACACAGTGAACACGAATTGGTCATGTTCAGAAGTTTTCTTCTCTGCATTCTCAATTGCCTTGATTACTCGTTCAGGGAGTAAATCCATCCGGCCTGCAACTTTCACTTTCACTTTATTTTCCAAAATCCTTGGGTCAACAGATAAATCATTCAACCCCTCAACATAGAGATCAAACAGAGTATCTAATTCCTCAGGTTTCCGACTAGTGATATTCTCAGTACTGAGGGCATAAACAGTGAGGTATGGTATTCCAAATTCCAATACCCAATCCATAACGTCCTCCAGTTTTTCTTTTCCGGCTCGATGGCCTAGAGTTGCAGCAAGACCTGCATCTTCTGCATATCTACGATTGCCATCCATGATAATTGAGATGTGTTTTGGGAGGTCTTTTGACATTACACGAGTTTTCAATCTCCGCATACGTACTCGATCAGTACGTGAAATGATACTCCAAGCATATCTTGAATTGGCAAGCCATCTAGCAGGAGTTCGAATAATTCGCCATTTGAGAAGCCAATGGGCGGTGCGATCGATGGTGCGACCTATCCAGCCCATACCTTCTCGAGTCCGCCACACCTCTTGATGCAATCGGGTGAATTGATAGAGAGTATAGTGTGGGGAGTATATGCGCCGCGAAGTGGTTTACATCCTAACCATCTTCATTGGTTTATGGATTGATCAGAATGGCACAGAGTGGTCCATCAAGGGAGAGTATCTTGTTGACTCATTCTGCTGGGCTTTACTTGCAATGATATTTTATTTAGGACAAAAACTAGAACGCATTGAAATTATCACCGTTCTTGCTTTTGCGACATCTCTAGAATTATTCTTCACTGAAGTATGGCATTTGTATGAATATAGAGAAGGATTGATGCCACTATTCGTACCTGCTGGACACTGGTTCCTGTTTGATTTGGGCCGGAGATGCTCCAGGAAATTGCCAGAGAAATGGGCTTGGCCAGCGATAATGCCGTTTGTACCGATGTCAATTTATTTTGCATATATGGGGACTGATACATCTGGTATAATTCTACTAATCGCACTTCTATTTTTCATGAAGTGGGGGCCTGAACATCGCCTGTATGCAGTAATGGTATGGTTTGCACTTTCAATGGAATTGTGGGGTACTCATTTGGGTAATTGGGAATGGTATAATCAGGTGGCATGGACACCCCTTACTGCACTTAATCCACCGTTGTTATGTGGGGTAATCTATGCATTTGGAGATTTACTTGTCAATGTCACAGTGAACAGACTCACTCAAACACAATCGACGGTTGATCTCCAAGAGAATTAAGTGTACTTTGGCTTGCATTTACCACAATAACCTCACCTGCAAAAGGCCAAGTTTTCAGGTCATGACTTGAATTTCCTGCATAGGCGAATTTGCCTTTTCCGTAACGCTCTGCAAGTGCTTTTCCCTTTGCTTCCATGCGTAGGTTAGTCACACCATCACTAGCCATCACATCATCAAAAAGGCCTACATAATCTGCAATTTTATTAGCAACAAATTCCTCTGAAGCAGTGCATAATATAAGTTCCCGACCGCTCGCTTTTTGCTCCTTGAGCCATTCCAAAAATGGCTCATTGTACTCAAGTTCTGCCGGGTCAAAATTAAGTCGTCTCCCTAGAATTCTTTTCCAGCGTGCTCTTTTCCCGGTCAGTTCAAGATACAGTAACCACGGAAGTAACCAAATTCTAGGTAATACAACACGGCGAATAGTCACTCTTGACATATCAGTCAGAATCAAAGTTCCATCTAAGTCAACTGCTAGAGGCAGATTGGTGACCTCTCCCATATTGTCTACACGACATAGAAGCATCTTCAATCTGTCCTCTCCGACGCATAGAATTGATGTGGATGCAACCCTTGGCCCCTTCGTGGGATTCAAGTCGGAGCCGTGGTATCCACGCGCAGCGGTGAGCTCAGTAACTGGGTCAGATGATGCACCAACAGGGTTTACGGGGCATATTTTGCATGTGCGATGGGCAAGTATCCCTATGTTAATTCCAAATGGATCACTTACTGATAAAGAATGGTGGGAGGTTCAAACTCCAACATGGGGTAACTGGTTGCAGGGCGAACCCTCCCAAGTAGAATCAACTGCAAATGGATGGGTTGTTGAATTTCCAAAATATCGAGCCTATGTCCTACCTATGGACGAAGATGGACATGGTCGTCGTTTATCAGAACTAAATTGCGATTATTTGGATACAGCAATTGGTGGAATCCAGCACGATGGTCGTGATGTTATCCTTGTTTTCAAAAAACGAGAAATGGATACAATGATTCTGGATTCAAAGAACCTCAAACTAATGGGGGAAACTCTCGGGCAATTCCACACTATTTGTGGTCAGAACTTGGCATTGCCAAATGATGAGAGATTGTGGAATCGGAGGTTGGATATTCTTGAGCCACGTACTCGTTCTGCAACTAAGTGGCGTGCTCCACATTCACCAGATACTCAGGGCACAATCACCCATCGTAATTTTGATTTGAGCAATTGTCGATTAGAAGCAGGTCATGTGATAATCACAGGATGTGTGGGTGGTGTTCGAAATGCATTGCTGCCTGAGAACTCACCTTCTCCTGCAATTCGCGATGTAGCGGCAGCAGTTCAGGGTTTATCTCCAGAGGAACGCCAAACATTCTGTGACGCTTGGTCTGACAAGGCCCCTCCTCATTGGTCATCATCGAAGGCACTTGATGGGCATAGAGGTGGAATACAGATTTGGGAATACGAAAAGCAGTTGGAAAATCGCTTATTCCATCAAGCGTGGGGTCAAAATGAACCAATTGAAATCACTAGGTTTTTTGCGGGAATTTCTACTTTACAGAACCGTATGTATCAAGCAAGAACACTTGCTGCTGCGGGTCTAATTTGTTTCAGCCTCCCGCCTTGTGCAGCTCTTTACTGGATATTTTATCCAGGTGCGATTGCTCCTACAGTTTCAGACATTAGTGCAATGACAGCTCTTTTTGGAATCGGATGGATTCTCCGTCGATTATACCGTGCATCAGCTCCTAAGCCCTGGTGAATACACCTTGGTTGTATGTGTATACTCTAGGTATACCTGTGGGTATTTCCAAACTGAGAACTTCTTCTTTGGACAAACTCTCAATTTCCATGACTATACTTCGGAGACTGTTGCCGTGTGCGGCAACAAGCACAGTTTTACCAGCATCCAAATCAGGAAGGATTGCTTCACTGAGGTATGGAAGAGTTCTCTCAGCACACATGGCTAGGCTTTCACCTTCAGGTGGAGGGACATCATATGAGCGTCGCCAAATGTGAACCTGATCAGCACCATATTTCACTCTAGTTTCATCTTTATCCAATCCTTGTAATGCTCCATAATGTCGTTCATTCAATCGATAATCTCGATGGGTTTCAAATCCCTCGGAAGCTTGGTTATGTTCCATCACAATTTGTGCAGTATGTTGTGCTCTGATAAGGTCACTAGTGTGCACAACATCGATTTTCAAGGTTGAGAGTTCTTCTCCCGCTTTGGCAGCTTCTGCCTCTCCAATTTCTGAAAGTTCTACATCAGTCCATCCAGTGAATTTGTTGGCGGCATTCCAGACTGATTGGCCGTGCCTCAGGAGAATCATCTGTGACACAATATCACTCCGATATTGTACGGCGAACACGTGGCTCAAAGAAGTGAAGGTCTAGGGCCTGTGCAGTTCGCATCACATCAAGAAGGAAATCTTGTCGTAAATTCTTCTCTTCAGTGCCTGAAGATGTGTCCCAGTATAGGTTGCAAGAAATATCAATTGATTGTGTACCAATTGTACTAACTCTAACCGAACTAGCATCCTTCTTGGTAGTCTTTGGATTACTGTTGATTGATTCCAAGATACCATTACAAAATGCTTCGATAGCCTCTGGGTCACTCTTTAGGTCCAGATGCAAAAGTGGTTGATATCTGCGCCATCGCCTCAGTCCGTAGTTCTCAACTGCAGTGTTCACTAAACTTGCATTTGGAAATGTAATCACGGAATCAATCGAAGTTCGGATTAGTGTTGTCCTGAGATTGATTTCAATTACCTCGCCTTCACTTCCTCCAATCACAACGAAATCTCCAACCTCAAATGGTCGATCAAGAAGTACTGTAATCGCACCAAATATGTTTGAGATTGAATCCTTTGCAGCCAATGCTAGAGCGATTCCACTGATTCCCAACCCTGCTAGGATGGCTGACAAATCAAATCCTAGTGAACTGGCAATCATCACTGAACCAAAAGCAATGATGATGAATCTCATAAGACTCTCTAGTGAAGAAATCAAGGTTTTTGTGGACCCCTCCATTTCCCCGTCACCATCGAATCGATCGACAATTGAGTAAACAGCAGGGACCAGCTTAAACGCCCATGATACTAATGCGACATAAAAGACGAGTTCTATAATCGGCAAAATGATATTCGGCACATATTCTGGCATTAATCCATTTTGAGCTTCAGCCAATAAACCAATAATTTTCATCATTATAGCCGTTGCAGCAGCAGTTGCAAGAGTCCCCGAAGATTGTTGAATAGCCTTCTTCGCAACATCGGCTTCAATTCCCAAACTCAATTTCGCTCCCGAAATTATCTTTGCCAAAGAGATTCGGACTACGATACTACCCAGTAGCGATAGTAACAAAATTGACAATGTACCTTGGTTATATCCAAACAATTCATCTTCCCAATTTGGCATAACCTCAATCAAACTGTCCATGTACTCCGACTTGCTAGGGGGGGGTTCATCATTTCGCTTGACTATATTCCCGGAACCGTCCCTTAGGGACGTTTCCGTTGGGGCTGCATAAGCGGTCGATTCAAAGGGATGATGCATCTCGTCGTGTCGTTGCCCATGTCGTCACGCCGTATACCAGCAGTACTTGCAATCCTTTGCATGCTTGTTCCAATGTTGACAGGAAGTATCAGCACAACAACTCAGGATGATGATTCCTCAGGGGCAGCTCCAGGGGATATTTGGAGTGACGATTATGCGAACAGTATACACCCTTGGGGGGGTAATGATAGAATTCAATTCAAGGCCTACCACGACTATTTCACCATGCGAGATCGCATGATGCAATTGGCAGAGAAGGATTACCAATATCAAGGGCAATCCATCAACATCATGTCATTCCATGAGGGCCTCAATGGTGGTACAAACGCTCGTGGTGTCGAAATGACGGTTGACAGTTACGAGGGGCATTTCTACAGTCATTCATCACCTTGGTTGAAGATTACGGGCGGTGGAGAAGAACTGAATGGTGTTGATGGAGGAGAATGCAATGACTTCGTTGGCGATTGTGGGAATTATGCCGAGATTCCAGATGTACAAATGATTGGAAATTTCCATGCCCGAGAGTGGATGTCCTATGAAGTCCCAATGATGTTCCTTGAGACCATAGCTCACTACTATGGGATGGCCGGAATCGACAATGACGGCGATGGATTGGTCGACGAGGATACATGGGGTGACTCTGATGGAGATGGCGAACTCGATGATGATGGTGACTGTCTTTCATTGGCTCCGAATTTCCAGGATTCAAATGGCGATGGTACCAACTGTGGCCCAGGTGATCTCGGTGTCGACGAAGATTTCCCTGAGCAACAAATCACCGATTTGGTAAATACACGTGAGATTTATCTCGTTCCCATGCTGAATGTAGATGGAAACCGCTACGATCGTGAGGTATTCTGTGGCGAAGATGCTTGGAACTGTGATTCAGCAGGTTGGAGAAAAAATCTCCGAGATAACGGAGTCGAAGGCGTCACTCCAATCCCAGATTTACAGGAAGATATTGATGAAAGCTGCGACGGCGTTGATTTGAATCGAAATTTCCAGTATGAATGGGGTGCGCCGTTAGGAGCGACGGGCCCCCTTTTCCCTGGAGCATGTTATGCTGGTGGCCCTAACAATGACGTCTACAATGGTCCAGTTGATGATACCGATAATGACGGTGATGGACAAATCAATGAGGATCACGTTGATGGAAATGATGACGATGCAGATGGTCAAACAGACGAAGATTGGTGGGGTGGAAATTCAGAACCTGAAACACTATTTGTCCAAGATTTAACTGAAATGAATGATGATGACAACAACGGTGCATCCGATTTCAGAGCCACCCTTTCTTGGCATTCCTTCTCAGAATTAGTTCTGTACCCATGGGGCCATTGCACGGGCTGTGAAACACCTGATCACCAACAACTCATTTATCATGGAAATAAAATGGCAGAAATGACTGACTATGCAAATATTCAGAGCAGTGATTTGTACCCGACGACCGGTGATTACTGTGACTGGCAATACGGGGTCCACGATTCATTTTGTTACACCATGGAAATAGGTACTGCCTTCCACCAGAGGCCCGAAGAAATCAACCACATCGCTGTGAGAAATTTGGGCGTACCATTTTACATTGCTGAAGTGGGGGACAATCCTCGCGAACGTGCGAACATTGGTATTCAGGAAGTGGAAAAGAGTCAGTGGATTATCAGTGCAGATGACTTGGTTATTCCCGATTCTGGTCCGATTCCAATTTCCATGTGCATTGATCCTAATTTCCCCTTCACTAACGATGAGAATTACACCCACGTAATGTGGAGAACAGTCCAACCTACTCGTCAACAGAGCGACTTTGGGCCAAAAGAATGGGTCAAAGAGGATTGGAGAATGACTGGATTTGAAGAGACAGGAGAAAACTGTACTTTGACAGATAATGGTACAGGGATGCTTATTTCTGCACCCGTGCCAGTTCCTGAAGATTTCAGTGGTAAATTGCACTACAAGTCGATGCTTGGAACACGTTCTGGAACATTCCCATTCTCTTATCCAGCTCCTGGAGTTTATGAAGAAGTCAACATTGCTTATCGAGCACCATATGGAAACACGATCCTTGCCTTCCTGCTATTCTTCTTAGTTGCAGGAACAGTTTGGGGTAGTCTCGGTCTGGCAATAAAGAAAATGAATGAATCCACTGAAGAAGCCACATTCCCTGATGAAAAATCAGAAACTGTAGTTGTTGGAAAGAAAAAGTGAGGTGAAATGAATGGGACAAAGCGATGAGTTCTCCTCAAGATGGGGTTTGATTTTTGCCACAATAGGTGCGGCGATTGGAACGGGCAATATCTGGCGATTCCCTAGAATGGTAGGTGCCAACGGCGGAGGAACTTTCCTTATTCCATGGCTATTCTTCCTTTTCGCTTGGTCAATTCCACTGGTTATCGCAGAATTTGCACTTGGAAAGAGAAGTCGAACAGGTACAGTTGGTACATTCCGAATTTTTGGTGGGAAGAAATTGGCCTGGATGGGTATGTGGACTGCATGGATATCCACGGCCATTGGATTCTATTACGCCGTTGTTGCTGGTTGGTGTATGAATTACTTCCAATTAGGGTTTCGTGGTCAATTAGGTGGCGGAATTGATACAGTAGAGGTCTGGAATAATTTCCTTAACACCACTGAGTTGGTCATACTCTTCCAAACATTGGTGATTCTTATCACACTTGCAGCAATATGGGGAGGTGCAAAGATGATTGAGAAGGCGAACACATTCATGATGCTCAGTTTGTTTGCTCTCTTGTTCCTTGCACTATTCTTGTCTCTATGGATGGATCTTTCAGATGGTACACTAGATGGTGCGTTATTCATGTTCAGTGTGGATTTTGAAATATTGATGCAACCTGAGACGTGGATTAACGGTTTATCGCAATCAGCATGGTCTTGTTCTGCGGGTATGGGTATGGCGATTACATATGCTGTATACATGAAAAAGGATGAGGATACAACACTCAATGCATTCACAATGGGTCTAGCAAATAATAGCATATCTATCATTGCAGGATTGACAGTTCTGAGTGCTATTTTCGCGGTCCAAGATGACCCATTGGCAACGGTGACAGGAGGGTCAAGTGCGATCACCTTCCTTGCTCTTCCTGAGGTGTTTGCCCAAGCTCCAGGTGGTTCTCTAACTCAGTGGATTATGATGTGGGCATTTTTCCTCGCGTTGACATTTGCAGCACTAACCAGCATGATATCAACGGTAGAACTCTGTGTTCGCAATTTCGTAGACCATGGCATCCAACGCAATCTTGCAGTTGGTATGACTGGTGCAGCAATTTTCCTCTTCGGTTTACCTTCCACATTCATCTGGATTCATCTCGATGGTGATGGTGTTGCTTTCCCTGAATTCCTAGAAGTTCAGGATCACATTTGGGGCTATGGTTTGATGTTCAGTGGGCTATTCATTGCATATACAATCTGGAAATTTGGGTTTAAGATTTGGAGAGAGAAGGTTGATGCTGGAGAAGCCGAAAGTGGTCCATGGGGTTACATCCGCTATGGTGTGCCTGCGTTCAGAGATGAATTCATCAATACTGGAGACAATGATGTTTGGATTGGTCGCTGGTGGGACTTCATCATGTTCATTGCATTCCCTGTACTATTCACCGTTCTGATTGTGTCCTACTTCAGTGACATGATTGCAAACACCCCGGATGTATGGAATCCATCCAATCCGAAGGGCATCACAATTATACTTCTCTTCTGGGGAGTTGTAGCAAGCATATTCATTGGTTTCAACCATGTATTGGTTGCTCGTCCATTGTATCGAAATGTACCAGAAGGTGCAGGTGCTGGTGCAGATATCTCAATGCTTCCTGGTGGAGATGATGATCTCATCGGCGTCGTTGGAGACGTGTTTGAAGGCTGGGAACACCACGCATCTGCCGAAGACCTGATGGAGGCGGAACTCGCCTAGCCCTAACGTGGAAGCCACCGACCGCAGTCGCGAGCCCGCACGATGGTGCATGCATTGGGCCGAAGTAGGAGTGTTCGATGACAACGCGGGAGCTTTGGGAATTGATATTGCCAATCTCATGGAAGCAGCCGGGCAAGGCCTTGCAGCCCAAGCAATTCGTATGCTAGAAAATCCTAGTCATAGCAAAGGTTCAGTTTGGATTCTTTGCGGGCCCGGAAATAATGGTGGTGACGGTTTTGCAGCAGCTCTCGGGTTACAAGAGGATGGAGTCGATGTTAGACTACTCGCAACTCACCTTATACAGCGTGGTTCTGAAGCGCAGAAATATAGAGAACGATGTTCTGAAGCCAAAATACCTCTTTCAATCTGGCCAGAAGTCAAGTCTACAGAAGGTACAGGACATCCAGCCCTAGTGATCGATTGTTTGCTTGGAGCAGGCGCAGGTCTGTCAGGCAAACCTCTCAGAGGCGATGTTGCCAGTGTTCGTGAATGGTATGCTGAGAGTCGCGGTCGAAATTCTCCAGTACTTGCTTGTGATATCCCAACAGGCCTTGGCACCCCAGATGTTATTCAAGCAAACGCTACTGTGACATTCCATTCGGAAAAATGGTCATTGAGAGATGATGAGGGTCAGGTTCTCTCGGATGTTGGAGAGATTCACGTTGCCAACCTTCCGTGGTCGCCAGAAGTAGAGGACTGTGGTAGGGGGGACGCACGCCGTCATCCACCAATCAAAAGCAACGCACGCAAGGGCGATCGCGGTCGATTATTGATTGTAGGTGGAGGACCATACCATGGCGCTCCACTGCTATCTGGCCTGGCTGCAGAAAGAAGTGGATGTGATTTGATTCATGTTGCCATGCCCAGTGACGCAGTCGACAGAGCTGATTGGCCGCTTTCATTGATACCAGAGCCAATACCAGATAAGACTCACTTGACTGAAAAGTCAATCGAGAAAATTCTCAATCGTGTCACCACAGGTCGCGGTTGCCAAGCAGTGTTAATTGGCCCAGGCATAGGTAATGATGACCAATCAATCGACGCCATTCGTATACTGATGAAACAGTTGGTTGAAGCAAAGGTACCGATGGTAATTGATGCAGACGCTATTCGTTCATTACCATCCCATGCATGGTTGGATGGGATGGTTGGTGTTGTTACTCCCCATGGTACTGAGATGGCCCATTGGCTCGGCGCATCGGATCCTGCTGAGATTCTACAGATTCGTGCTCGAAGGAACCAGATTGAAAGTGTAGTTCAAGATGAATCATGTGTGATTGTGAGGACTGGGCCTGAAGACGAATTGTGGGCACCAGGCGGTCGGCATTGTTTCGCGACAGGAGGTCACCCTCGCATGTCAGTAGGCGGTACAGGAGATGTCCTAAGTGGTTGTATTGCAGGTTTAATGGCTCAAGGCATGAGTCCATGGTCAGCAGCCCGATTGGGTTGTGCTTTATTGCGTAGTTCTGGCGCCTCAGCAGCAATAGAATACGGGCCTGGTCTTTCAGCCACTGATGTGCCCACACACATTGCTCGAACACTCTCGAAGTGGATTGGAGATACATTGCACCGAGAGTCTTGAGAAGCAACTACCCCTCGTAGGTACATGCCGACCACAAAAGAGTGGATTATCATCGTGTCAGTTGTGGCACTGGTAATGATTCCTATTTGTTGGCGGTTCTGGAAGGGATGGGATAGGCCATCCTTAGCATCAATTCGAGAAATGAAACGCAGAATTACAGAGCGAGATACACGTGAAGCATTCATTCGAGAGGAGGCTAAAGTTCGTGAGCATGAGAGGCTTGAGGCTGCTCAAGAATTGGCTCGGAAAAAAGCGCAGGCACCATTACCTGTAGAGAAAGAGCGCTTATTCTCGGCATTTGGAAGCCTTGGTGCGATTGATTCAACCAATACTGAAGTTTTAGAGAATTCACCACAAGAAGTTGTGAAAAAAATCTCAATCCCATTATCTAATGTAGACTCACTTGTTGATAGTCTTGACATTGAAGACATAGATGATACTGTAATCCCAGAAGCCAGCCCTGTTGCGATACAACTACGTGGGAATGCAGAATCGCGAGCCACCAAAGAATCTGATGACGACGATGAATGGAGCGAGGTGGATTGGTGAAAATTGAGAATCCAAAGAACCGTCTTATTCGCGCGAAGGAAGATTTACGAACATCTGATTACGATGTTCGACTGATGTTTAGGGAATACATTCGTTACCTAGGAATTGCAATCGTTAATGGTATATTCTTTTGGATTTTTTATGAGTTATTTTACTGGTTCGATTTGACAGCATACCCTGCAACAATCGCTTGGGCGATTGCATATATCATTGGATCATTTGAGGCCCACTTTTTGCACCGAAATATCACTTTCAAATCGAAAGCAAATTATTCTGAAAGTTTGTTTTGGGCTTTTGTAGTGTATGGTGTAATAGGCATTGTCTCAACAATCTCGGAACACATACTGGTATACACCTTTGATCTAAATCATCGAGTTGCATGGGCCGTAAATATGAGCATGTTTGGCTTCATGATGTTCCTTGGCCTTCGTCTGTTGGCTTTCCCTCCTGAACTCGATTAAGACCTACAGGCCGGACCCTCTCATTGAAGAGCGATGTGCCTTGCAGCGGCACATATCGGATTTGATGTCGACATGGTAGAAAATCCGATTCGTCGAATATCAAATGCAGTTGGTGTTCTCAAATCCTCGCTGTATAGTAGGGCTGACCTATCGAGAGATTTTTCCAGATACTTCATTGTCGCTTGTCTCAATTCAGTTTTCATGTTCAGTGTCTATCAATTCATTTATTGGTTAGATCCTTTGAATATGTATACTGGAGAAATAGCTTGGTTCCTCTCTTTTATTATAGGAACAATTGAAGCCCACTATGTACACCGAAGATTGACTTTCCAATCGAATGCCGACTATGGTGAAAGCTTGTTTTGGATGTTCGTCTTTTACACTGTTATAGGAATCCTGTCAACCCTAACAATTTCTGCCTTGATCCGCACATATGAGGTCCAATATCAATTGGCGTGGGTCATCAATAATTGCATATTTGGCTTGGTCTATTTTGTAGGTCTCCGCTTGTTGGCATTCCCTCCAGAAGTCGGCTCTGAGGGTTAA
>MDTC01147072.1_pt1 | contig 14133 bp, 5 predicted proteins | sample 811181 | NCBI WGS metagenome assembly MDTC01 (sample SAMN05326644, study PRJNA326480) | marine metagenome | isolation source: seawater | place: Pacific Ocean: North | collected 2011
CGCTAGAAGAAACGTATCTAACGCTTCTGTTATTGAAATATTACAATTAGACCCTAGTAAAAATTCTTTTTCAACAAACGATCCTGCAATATTTGAAACAGAGCCAAAAGAAAGAGCTGACTTAGACCTTTACTACGAAACATCTTCTACAGAAATGATATTAAAAGATGGTATGTCAATATCAACTAGTTATTTAAACCCAGCAACAGGTGTTTCTGCCTTGACAAGTAACGCTGTTATAAGTTTTGTTAGAGGTTGGAAAACAGGTGCTTTTCAAATATCACAAACTCATATAACTTGTGATATACCAGCTGGTGAAACAATAACAATTTCTAAAAAAGACTCTGCGGGTAATGTTTTATACTCACAAGACTATGTATTTGATTTTATTATATCTAGTGTTGCTAATGGTTCTACCAAAACAAATAATGTTTGGACTAACGGTAGCTCAAATACTGTTGCGCAAATAATAAATACACCAAAAACTAAAATCAATTGGTTTAATTGCTTCTCTTTTGGTAATGGTGTTGAATCAGACAGAATAAGAGATGATTTTAACGCGCCAACTATAGACAAAGGTGTTAAAGTTTCAGCGGTATTAGATAATGAGTACAAAAAAGAAGTAAAAACAAACTCTATTATATACTCTGGTCTTTATAACAAAAGTAGTAGCTTAAACAACTTAAATCAATTTATTCAAGCTGAAAAAATTACAAAAGATTTAAATCCAGAGTATGGTACTATTCAAAAGCTGTTTACTAGAAACACAAATGTACTTGCTTTTTGTGAAAATAAAATATTAAAAATACTAGCGAACAAAGATGCTTTGTTTAATGCTGATGGAAATACAAACATCGTTGCTACAAATAGGGTTTTAGGACAAACAGTACCTTTCTTAGGTGAGTTTGGAATATCAAGAAACCCTGAGTCTTTTGCAAACTATGGCTATCGAGTTTATTTTACAGACAAAGATAGAAATGCTGTTATTAGATTGTCAGGCGATGGTTTAACTGATATTTCAAAAACTGGTATGACTACATTTTTTAGAGACAATTTAAAAGAAGCTGGAAATATTATAGGTACTTATGATGAAGATAAGCAAAACTACAACTTAACATTTAATGGTAAAACAGTTAGTTTTTCTGAAGATGTTAAAGGCTGGACAAGTTTAAAATCGTTTTTACCAGAGTCTGGTGTTTCTTTAGATAGTGGTTACTATACTTTTTACAATAAGTTTTTATGGAAACATGGTGAAAATGCAATTAGAAATAATTTCTACGGAGTTCAAGCTACTGAAGGTTCAAATATAACTTTTGTTTTTAACCAAGAAACATCTACTGTAAAAACTTTTAAAACATTAAACTACGAAGGCACAAGCAATTGGGTTGCTAGTAGTATAGAAACAGATCTTCAATCAGGCAAGGTAAATAGTTTTGTTGATAAAGAAGGTCTTTGGTTTAACTATATAAAAGGAGTTGCAACAACAGTTACAAGCCTTGACAACAAAGAGTTTTCTACGCAAGGACTTGGAAGCCCGGCTAGTGTTGATTTAGGTGGTTACGCTGTAAATCTACCTATAACCGCAACAGCTAAAGTTGCTGATACAAAACCTTACTGGACTGTAAATGCATCTGCAAGTAATTCATCAAACACAGTTGTAACACAATCTAATAATATTGTTACAGGAGCTACAATATCTTACGACGTTATTTTCTACGTGCACTCTTTGGTAGTTCTTTCTCAAGCTTGGTCTGTTTCAGCTGCTGATTTTACGGTAACTACTTCTAATCTTTTGCCATCTTCCTCACCACCAACAGTAGGTTCGCCTGTTCTCACTAATCTAGGTACTCCTGGAACAGCTTCAAACGTTATTAAAATAACAATACCTATTTCTGGAACAATGCCTGTTTCTATATGCTCTTTTGATGTAGACGTGGCAGGTACAGCTAAACTAACTCAAACTATAAACCCTTATTAACATGGCTGGTAAAATAAAAAACATAACAACAAAATGTGACTTAGCGCAGGCCGGTATAACAAATAATACATATCCTATTATTGGTACTCCTGGCGTGGCTTTAACAGCGTTTTCACAAACGTTTACAGCAAAGACAAATTTTGTTTTCAATGTGCCACCATCGATAGACTTTAGTAATGTAAGCGATCCAAGTGATTATTCTGTTGAAATTGGAGACGTTAAAAACAGTAAAGGTATTGTTACGGCTAGATCATTTTCTATAGTCTACACACCTGATGTTTTGCAACCTAGCTCAGATGAAATAATTTTTGTAGCAAACGCAGAGCCTGGTTATAATCCTTCAACAGGTAATATATACTCATATGAGCTTGACACTAGTTATTTAAAATCTAACGGAGACAATAGGTCTATAAAAATGTATGGAGATCCTGGCGCTGTTATAACAGTTACAATATTCAACACTACACCTGGTTATCCACAAATAGACATGTATACTCGAACTTATACTTTTCAAGAAGATGGTACTTCTTTGAGCTATGTTGATTTTGGTGTTACATATGTTGTCCCAACTATTGATTTTAATATTCCAGGTTTAAAATACTGGAGAGTACCTATAGGAGATGAAGTTATTAGAATTACTTTTGCAGTATCTGGATCTAACACAATACTATGGGATGGAGATCCTGTGACAAACGGTAGCGCAGAACTTGTATATCTTTACCAATATAAAGATACTAAAGTTATACTACAACTAAGCCAAGGAGACACAACTGGTATTAATAGTGGTAATGGATTTTTTGGTGTTGGAGCTTTTGGCCTTGACTACATGATAAATTTAAAAGATCAATGGAATAGAAATGACTCTTACACTGCCAATTGGACCACTGCTTTAAACTACGCCGCAACTGGGCAGGGAACCAATGGGCCTTTTGCAGCAAGCCCAACAGGTACTTATGTTGAAATTGCCGCTACTAGTCCTAGTGGTGCTGGGGTGATAGCAGAGACTACTTTTTCTTCTGGTAATTTAACACAAAACCTTGTTGTTGGTAGAACGTACAAGCTAACGTTTGAAGTTAGAATACCAACATCAGTTGGAGTAAATGGAGTTTTGTTTAAACACTTCACTAGTAATTCATCGTACTCTGGTGTTAACGGTAGTAGATCTATTGGGCTTTTTGGAGAGGCGTACACTGGTAATACAGGTTGGAGAGTTGTAAACATGGAGTTTGTGGCTGGTCATGCAACTACTGACAAGCTTCAAATATTAACAACAAACTCATCTAATGCTCAAGGGATTCAAATATCAAAAATAAGGTTAACACCTGTTTATGCTGTTGGTTCTATTACAACAGACATAAACTCTTGCCCTAACATTGCTGTTTTACAAAGCAACGCAGCTGGAACTAGCTCAGACACGCAAGACTTTGATTTTTCATTAATAGCTTACTTAGCAACAGCAAATAATCCTAGAAAGTGTATTAAATATATTACAGCTGCTTTAACACCTGTAGCATCTTCTATACCATCATCCTTGCTAAATAGCGGTAACGTAAACACTGGAACAGCGAAAGGTTTAGAAAGTATTATAACAAATACTATAAAATCATCTGACTACAATGCTTATAGAAAAAACTACAAATATACAAATGGATCTCAAAACGAAATAGATATTATGGGCGTTTTAAGTGGTGGTTACAATACGATGAACTACGAAAACGGCTGTATTGCTACAATATCAAACACGCAGTTAAAAGTTACTAATGCGACTGTAAATTCAACTGGATTAGTTTGGACTGGCAATACTAAGTTAGAGTTTACTGGAACTTTAAACATTGTAAAAAACCCTATTGGTGGAAACGCAGTAATAGAATTTAACTTGGCTGGATGGTTTACTCAAGGCCTAGACACAACTTAAAATTAAAATATGGCACAAATAAGCATAACATTTGCAAACCCTGTAAATATTTCTTTACAAGCAAAACCTCTTACCGACAGTGGTGGTAACGCTGTTTTTGGTCATGATATTATTTACTTTGTAAAAAATGAAGAAACACAAGTAAGAGAGTTAGGTAAGTGTATAGGAATAAGCGATGATAGAAAAACAATAACAGCACAAGTTATAGGAACAAGACCAGTTCCAGGTAACCAAGCATTTATACTTTTTGGTAAAGACACTGAGGTACAAACGTCTGGGCTTGACGGTTACTATGCTAAAGTTAAAATGGAAAACACATTGACATCAGAGGTAGAGCTGTTTGCAGTAGGATCTGATGTAGTACAAAGTAGTAAATAACACATAAAAAGTGTAATTATAAATAAATAAAGAATAAAAATATGTTCAAAAAAGGTTTTTTTAAAAATTTTTTTGCTAAAGAGGCAGACAAAACAACTGGAGCCACTGGTTTTGATTTAAGCAAATCTGGTAAGGTTGGTATAATAGAAGGCGCTATGGGTATTGCCCAGGGTTTAATAGGTCGTCAAAAAAGAAAACAAGCGCAAATAGATGCTAACAGAAACTATGAAACAAGAATGGAAGATTACCAAGCTCTTGACACTAGTAATTTAGCCGCTGGTTTTCAAAACACTTTTAGTGAAAACGTTTACGAGGACATAACCGTCAACACGCAGCAAGCTGATTTTATGGCGCAACAGCAAGCGCAAAATCAAGCTAATATTATGCAAGGGTTACAAGGCGCGGCAGGTGGTAGTGGTATTGCTGGTTTAGCACAAGCACTAGCAAATCAATCAACAATGGCTAATCAAAAGGCTTCAGCTTTAATTGGCGCTCAAGAACAAAAAAACCAATTACTTGTTGGTAAAGGTGAGTTAGCAATGCAAAAAGGAGAAATGATAGCGCAGCAAACTAGATTAAAAGGAGAAACAGCAGCTAGACAGTTAGAGTCTGACAAAACAGCAACTTTACTAGGCATGTCTCAAATGGAAAAAGCAGCTGCAGACAAAGCTATGGCAGATGCAAACAGTGCTTTGTATGGTGGGATAGGTAAAATAGCTGGCGGAATTATATCAGGAAAATTATAAAATAAAAAACTATGGCAGCAGATAAAAATTTAATTGCAGGTACAAGGGTTATGCTTGAAGCGGGTAGAGATACCTCTGTGTCTTCTTTTGCTAGAGAGTTCAACACTATACTTAAGAGCCAGATGGAAGAAGAGGCTAAAGAAACTGCAGATATTGATAGATGGTTAAACAAGGTTGGCACACCAGATAATATAAGAAAAATAGACGAGTCTTATAGGGGTGAGGTTGAAAATTGGGTTTCTACAAAACAAGAAGAATATATAAGGTTAAACAAAAGTTATCAAAAAGACCAAAACTTAGAGGATAAAAGAGCTGCAGAGTTAATTGAAAGACAGTTTATGAATTTAAACGATCAGTTAAATGAACTTCAATTAGACAAAGAAAAGTATTTTGAAGCTGGTACTAAAAGAAAATTAAAAACTGGTGTTCTTGGGTCTGAATGGTATGTTAATAATTATTTAGAAAAAGATGACGCTAGCACTGCAGGCGTGGTTGAAGGTGGATTTACTATTAGCGAAGACGGTATGGTTATGTTTGGTGATGACAGCTTTGATTCTAAAAAAGGTAATTGGAATGTTAAAAATACTTTAGCAGAAAACTTTATAGCAGATCAATTTGTTGCCGCTAAAATAAGTGGCAAAAAAGATGGTAAAACAACTAGTAAAAGCCAGTTTATAAGAACTAATGTTGTTAAAAAAACATTAGGAAGTCAAGATCCAGAAGATATATTGGTCCTTGTTCAAACAGATTTAAACACTGAAGACGATCAGAACTTTACCTTTGCTCAGCAATGGGCTTCTGGTGATTTAAAAAACCCTGCTTTTTATGATTTTAAAATTAATAATAAAGACTTTTCAGAAACCACTGTAGACGAAAGAAACAATTGGATGCAAAATCCTGACAACAAAGATAAAATAGTAGATTTAATTTCTATGTATGTAGATGATACTAAAGAAGAAATTTATAACATTGAGCAGCAAAATAGTTTTAACGAAATGAACAACATGTCTTTCTTGGACATACCTGGTAAAGGTCTTTTTGTTGGTGGTACAAACCAAACAGCAACTAGATCTTCTGGTGAAACACTATTGAAAGAGTTGAAAGAAGGAAAAGGAAAACTTACAAACTTCTTAGGTAGAAGTATAACTTTTGACCCTATAAACGATGTGTATACTACTATTTACGAAGGTGAAACAAATACTTATCAAGGTTTAGAAGACTTTTTAGGAGCGCTAGGTATTACAGATCCTGCTTTTAGAAATATAGTTCCTAAAAAATCTAAAAACGATGATAATAATGGTGGTAACGATGGTGGTGACGACGAAAAACCTCCTACGCTTCCAGGTATTGACAAAAGCTATTTTAAAGGAGTTATGACGGCAGACAAAATATCTCAAATTGAAAGTTTATATCCTGGTGTAAAAATCAAGAAAAAAGGTGGTTTTAATGATAAGTATATTTTTACTTTTAACGGTGAAAACTCACAAGAAATTGATACAAAAAGAACTTTTCCTAGCGGAAGAACAGAGTCAAAAGAAATATTTGATAATTGGTTAAATAAAAACGCAAAATAGTATGCCAAAGTACGTACACGCTAACGGTTTTGAATATAAAAAAGAAGATTTAGAAAACTATGCAGAAGCAGAGGGACTGTCTTTAGATGACTATATAAGTCAAAACAATATTAGTGTTGACGAGTCTGGTGATATTTCTATTATTGAAGGTTTAAAAAATGAAATATTAAATACTAAAGGTGAGGCTGCTAAAATAGGTTATGATATATGGACGTCTACAGCAGAGGCTTTTATAAAACCTGTTTTAGGAGAGGAAGCAGCGTTGTTTTTTTTAGGTGGAGACGTTCAAGGTAAAACTGGTTGGTTAGATCCTGAAAACGGGCAAGTAATTGCGTTTGACAAAGCTGCTTACGACAGGGATGGTTATGATGCTGTTGAAAATAAAAGGTATTACGAGTTAGCAAAAATAAACTCAAAAGGTGATAAAATACAACAAGTTAACGTTGAAACAGGGGAGGACGTTGGTGTTGCTTATGCCAAAATGTTACAGCAAAGATTTGATGAAGGTAAAGAAATTGAAGAAAGTAGAAGACAAACTGTGGACGTAGGCAGCGAAGGTTTTTTAAATGCTATAAAGTCAGGAGAGTTTGACGATGCTCTTGTTTCCAGTATAGGTTTTATAAAACAAACCGCTATGCACGCTGTAGCTGCTAGACTTACAATGGGTACCAGCATGGCTGCAACAATGATAGGTAGTTCTTGGGTTTCTTATAACGAGCAAAAAGCAAAAGCTATTTACGGCGATGATCCAGATGGTTTTTCTAAGTTAGTTGAAAATGATCAAGACGAATCTGCAATACCAGCGGCTTTAGGAGCTATTGGATATGTTATGGAAAGAGCTGGTTACAAAGGTATGATGAAAGAATTAGCTAAAAAATCTTTTACTGGTAAAAAAGCTATTTCACTTCTTATGACTGGTGGAAAAGAAGGTATAACAGAATATGGTCAGGGATTAACTGAAAAGCTTAACGAAAGTTTAGGTAAACAAAAAAGTTTAGAAGAGTCTGTTAAAGATGTAGCTGACTATATGCTTACGGAAGAAGCTTGGGATAATTTTTTTGCAGGAGTTATTGGTGGTACAGGTATGACTGGGGGTGGGAAAATTGTACAAGGAGCTTTAAGATCTGACCCTACAAGTAATCAGTTTGTTAATCAAAAAATAAACAACATAGCCGCTCTTACAGAAAACATGGCTAAAGCAGGTTCTAAAAAAGAGTTAAAAAATATTGAAGATCAAATCCAAATAGAAGAAACAGATCTTAAAGATTACTTAGAATCTAACAAGAAACTTGGTGAGTACTTAAACGAAGGCGAAATAACAAGCTTAACTGATCTTGTTAACAAAAGAAGAGACACAAGCGCTGAGATAGTAAACTTAAAAAAAGGTTTAAAAAAAGGTGCTATATCACAATCTAGTTTTGATGCGCAAACTAAAATTTTATTTGAAAATTTAAACAATATAGACGCTGACGTAAAAAACGTAAAAGTTGCGGCTAACATGCGTTTGTTAAAAGCTGATTTAGATTCTGGAGATATTTTTGTTGGTGATGTAAAAGGTTTGGAACAAGTTAGGTATAAGACTAACGAAGAGTTTATGGTGGCTTTAAAAAAAGAATATAAGCTTAAAGGCATTAAAATGCCTAAAATGGAAAACATAAATGTTAATGGTACAAAGATTGGTAATAAACTATTAATAAACATGGAGGTTGCTGCAGAGCAAAATGCAGTGGCTACTAGCACGCACGAAGTGCTTCACGGTATTGTTAAGTCAACGTTGCAAGCTGACGACGCTAGCGGTAATTTAAGCGCTAAAGGTGAAAACATGGTTAAAATGTTTATGAATCAAATAGGTAGTAGCACTTTAGCAAAAATAGAAAAAGCGCTTGATGACGGTGATTATAAAAAGAATAAAGACGGTACTGACAAAGAGTTTAAAGAATACGGTGAAGAGTATTTAACAATATATGCGCAATTATCTAAAGAAGGTAACTTAAATAAAAACTCTCTTCAAAAAGCAGCTAGTTGGTTTACTAATCTTTGGAATAACGAAAGTGATTTTAAAGAAATAGGATTTGAAACAGGTGAGCAAATACAAAACTTTTTAGACGCTTATGTTCAAGATACTAAGAAGGGTGAGTTCAGACAAGAGTTTAAAGACTTGGCTGCTCAAGGTGTTAAAATGAAAAGTGGTAAAATAGATTTTTCTAAAAAACAAAAGGATGTTACAAAGAAAACTTTAGACGACATAGGTAACTCAGGTGAATATGATCCAGTTAATAACCAAGAACAAAACAAAAAAATAGTTGAACAAACACCAGCAATGGTTAAAGTTCAAGTAGATAACTACTTTAATAATAGGCCTTCGTTAAAAGCTGATAAATCAGTTAGAGAAGAAGTGCAAGCTGAAATTTTGTTTAGATTAATAAACCCGTCAAAAACAGGTAGAACTGATATAAATGGTTTTGATCCCACAATAAATAATTCTTTATATGGCTATTTAAATAAAAGAATTAACTATAGGATGTTAGATACTTTTAAAGAAAACCCTACTATAGTTCCTGATTTTACAAAAGTAGACCTTGAAGATGCTGCAAAATTTTTAACAACTGAAGACGCTGCTACCACTAAAAAAACCGAAGGTGTAAAAACAAAATTAGTTCAAACAAAAGCCAGACAGCTTACAAACTTGGCAGACTTAGATTTAGAAAATGAAACTGTAATTATTGATGGCGTTGAAACAACTATATTAAAAAAAGTTTCTAAAAAACAACTAAAGAAAATAATTGAAGAAAACCCTGCAGACGTTGTCGGGCAAATACAAAAAACATTAATACCTGATTTAGCAGAGTTTATAAGAAAAGAAATGGGTGTTATTGGAGAGAAAAAAGGTGAGTTAGTTATACCTGATACTTACAAAGCTTATTTAGCCAATACATATCAAAGCACTATTTCTAGTATGGAAATACTTAAAATAAGAACTAATTATAAAAACTTATTTAAAAAAGAAAAAATGGGTTTTGTAGATGTTAAAACTAAAAAATCTGATAAGCCTAGTCTTAAAAAAGACAGTAACTATAGGTTAGATATATTTAGAAACACTACCAACAAAGCTGAGTTTACAAAATACCATACTGAAGGCAAGAAAAACAAGTTAATAGCTAATCAAAGAAACTTAGCTTTAATGAGAGCTGAAGCAGAGGCTGTTAGGGCTGCTGAAAACTATATACAAAATAATTCTACAAATCCAGGTCAGCTTTTTAGTTCATCGCTTAGAACTTTTGTTGATAGCAAAACTATAGAAAAACAAAAACAAGAAGACAAAAGCTTTGATAGTGTTAAATATTCTAAACAAAAAATAAACACTGCTTTAGCAATTGCAGATGCTTATATGTCTAGTAAAAACGTTTTTGATAATTTTGGTAAACTACTACCACCATACAATGGCTTTTTGAAAAACAAAAAAGACATGGAAGAGATTGGTGATTTTATTTGGGCAAACACGCCGCTTCTACAAGGTTATGAAAGCTGGAATCAGTTCATAGCTAGAGCATACGACAAGCTTGCTAAAGCCGGTGAGAGAGGTACTGATTATGAAAAAAACCTAATTGACGTTGCTTTGATACTTGAAAAAAGAATTAACGATCCAAAAGTATTTAAAGTTATAAGTAAAAAACCTTCAGAAAAAGACGCCTTACCAGATGTTGTTGTAGAAATACACGGTGTGCAGATGAATATTGAAGCTAAAATGTTTTCTGCTCAATACGGCAGCTTTACACATAGCGTTGTAAATCAAGATGGAAAACAAATTTTTAACGTTAAAAAAGAATATTCAAAACCACTAAAGAAAATTTTAAAAGAATTAGAGACAGAAACTTTAAAAGGTGTTGATATTGCTAAAAAGTTTTTAAAATCACCGAAAGACAGTAATGGTAATCCAAAAAAAGTTATTGAGTGGGATGGAATAAAAAGAATATCAATAGAAGGTCACGACCAGCTTATTAACAATATCAATCCTGACACTGGAAGTAGTTATTTTAACGGTATGTCTGCTACAGTGCCTTTTCCTTTAAAATACATTGCAGAGCTTTATAATCTTAAAAAACACCAAGTACATTTAATACAGTTAATGGGTAGAGGTTTGTTTAGCATGGGTGGTGATATTTATCAATTTGGTTTAACATCATTAGAAAGTAGTGGAGATGGTTTTGTGACTATGCGGGTTGGCTCTAACTCTTATAAGACTGCTGCTACAGAGGCTGATGCTAAAAATATGCCTAACAAAAGCATGTTTAAAAACGGTAAAAATGGTAAAAAATGGAAAGTAACAAGGCCGTTTAGAACGTACTCTTTTAGGTCTTTTCCAGGAATAAGCCCACAAGTGTTAGACAATATGAAATCACCGCAGTCAATTGGTAACGTTGCTGGGTTACAAAAAATAATTAATGACAAGCGTATTCAAATGGGGCTAGAGGCTATTAAGTTTTCTAAAACTTTAGCTAAAAGAGCTAATGAATCTCAAGAACTATACAACGCTGTTAATTTTTCAAGAACAGTAAACAAGCCAAAAGGCATAACTGTTTTAGATTTTGATGATACACTAGCTACAACTAAATCTTTAGTTAAATATACAACTCCAGATGGTAAGACTGGTACTTTAAATGCAGAACAATATGCTAGCACTTACGAAAGTTTATTAGATCAAGGTTATGAATTTGACTTTTCTGATTTTAATAAAGTTGTAAAAGGTAAGTTAGCACCGCTGTTTAACAAAGCAATAAAACTACAAGGTAAGTTTGGTCCTGAAAACATGTTTGTACTAACAGCAAGGCCTGCAGCCGCTCAACAAGCTATATTTGACTTTTTAAAAGCTAACGGTTTAAATATACCTTTAGAAAATATAACTGGACTAGGTAACTCTACAGCAGAAGCTAAAGCACTTTGGATTGCTGGTAAGGTTAGCGATGGTTATAACGATTTTTACTTTGCTGATGACGCTTTGCAAAACGTACAAGCAGTTAAAAACATGTTAGATCAATTTGACGTCAAGTCAAAAGTACAACAAGCTAAAGTTAAATTTAGCAAAACGCTAAATGATAAATTTAATGACCAATTGCAAGATGTTACTGGTATTGAGTCTTTTAAGCGCTTTGAAAGAACTAAGGCTAGAAAGCGTGGTGCTGATAAAGGTAAATTTAGAGTGTTTATACCACCATCACATGAAGATTTTATAGGATTATTATATAACTTTATGGGTAAAGGTAAGCAGGGTGACGCTCACAGAAGCTTTTTAGAACAAGCGTTGGTTAGACCTTTAAATAGGGCTTATAAAGAAATAGACACTGCAAAGCAAGCTGTAGCAAATGACTACAAAGCTTTAAACAAACAAATGCCTGAGGTTAACAAAATGCTTGCTAAAGAAACTCCTGATGGTGATTTTACACACGAAGATGCTGTAAGAGTATACTTGTGGGACAAACACGGTTACGACATACCTGGTTTAAGCCCTGTTGACCAGAAAAATTTAGTTGATTTAGTTAAATTAGACCCTATGCTTAGGTCTTATGCCGATTCTGTAAACTCAATATCTAAACAAAAAGAATATGTAGGCCCAGGTCCTAGTTGGGAAAATGGCAATATAAGAATAGATTTAGTAGATGCAACCGGTAGAGTTGGTAGAGCACAATATCTTAAAGAATTTCAGGAAAATGCTGATGTAATATTTTCGGAAGAAAACTTAAATAAAATTGAAGCAGCGTTTGGAACGCCTTTTAGAGAAGCTTTAGAAGATATGCTTTATAGAATTAAAACTGGTATTAATAGACCAAAAGGCTCTAGCGCAAAGCCAAATATGTTTATGAATTGGTTAAACGCTTCTGTCGCTGGTGTCATGTTTTTTAACGTAAGATCTTCTTTGCTACAACAAATGTCTAACGTTAATTATTTAAACTTCGCTGATAATAATATATTTGCCGCTGCTAAAGCTTTTGCAAATCAACCGCAATATTGGAAAGACTTTGCAATGATATTTAATTCAGATATGCTAAAACAAAGGCGTGGTGGTTTACAAACGGATATTAACGGTGCTGAGCTTGCTGAAGCTATTAAAAAAGCTAGACCAGGAAACATATTTGACCAAGTAGCTATTATAACTGGTAAAGCTCTTAGACTTGGCTTTTTACCTACACAAATTGGTGATAACATTGCAATTGCAACTGGTGGAGCTACTTTTTACAGAAATAGAGTTAACAAGTATATTAAAGATGGACTAAGCCAAAAAGAAGCCGAAGAAAAAGCATTTACAGACTTTCAAGATATAACGCAGTCAACACAACAGTCTGCAAGACCTGATATGACCTCGCAACAGCAAGCTATGTGGATAGGTAAAATAGTGCTAAACTTTTTAAACACACCATCTCAGTACAATAGAATAATTAAAAAAGCAGGTTCTGATATTATAAATAGAAGAATAACGCCACCTAACACTACACAAATGCAAAGTGACATGTCTAACATGTCTAGAATATTATACTATGGAGCTGCACAAAACTTAATATTTTACAGTTTACAAACAGCATTGTTTGCGGTAATGTTTGGTTCTGAAGACGAAGACGAAGACAAAAGAGCTGAGCAGTTTTTAAAGAAAAAAGAAAGAGTTATAAATGGTTCTATAGACACTATATTGAGAGGTTCTGGTATATATGGAGTTGCAGTTTCTACTTTAAAGAATATGACTATTAAGTTTTTAGAACAAAGAGAGCCTGGTTATAATAAAGACGAAAGCGCTGTGCTAATGGAGCTTGCAAACTTTTCGCCTGTTTTAGGTATTAAATTTAGACGAATTGTTAACGCTGAAAAAACTCTTAATTATAACGTTGGTGTTATAAACGAGATGGAAACTTTTGACGTTGACAATCCACAATGGTCTGCGGCTACAAACTACGTACAGTCTTTAACTACACTGCCTACAAACAAACTATATCAAAAATCAATAAACCTTAGAAACGCTGCTGATAGAGATTATACAGCTTTGCAAAGATTGTTGTTTTTGTCTGGTTATACTACTTGGAGTTTAAACCTTGGTGATACTAAAAAAATGGAAAAAATAAAAGAAGAAATAAAGGCTAAAAAGAAGTTAAAAAAGAAAAAAAGCAAACGTAAATCAGTTGGATTTTAAAAAAAATATATGAAAAAATTACTAATAATAATGTGTATAGCATTAGTAGCTTGCGCAACGCCAAAAGAATGCTGTGCGCAGGTAAACTTAAAAAAGTATTTTAAATTTGCTACATTTTACGCTGCAGCTAATGGTGGTAACTCTATATCCGATGTGGATGTGTTTTCTGTAACTAACGGTTTAGAAACTGTAACAGTTGAAACACCATACGATTATAACTTAGCTCTTGGTATACGTAAGATTGCAAGGTTTGGTTATGAAAATAGAGCGCAAACGTTTTACGATGGCACAGAAGAGTCGTGGTCAGACGGTGCTAATGTAGGTAAAGTACGTGGCTTAGAATTTTTATTTGAAGTAGATTATAAGAG
>MDTC01093387.1_pt1 | contig 14131 bp, 9 predicted proteins | sample 811181 | NCBI WGS metagenome assembly MDTC01 (sample SAMN05326644, study PRJNA326480) | marine metagenome | isolation source: seawater | place: Pacific Ocean: North | collected 2011
CCCGCGACCCGCACGCCGGTGGCGCGGCCGTTGCGCACGCTGACCGACTCGACCGGCGTCGCGGTGTGCACCTCGACGCCGAGTTCACGACAGCGCGCGGCGAGTGCCTCTACGATGCGGCGCAGACCGCCGGGCACGTACCACGCGCCGAACTCCTGCTCGACGAACGCGGTCACCGACAGCACCGCGGGCGTGCGGCGCGGGTCGGACCCGGAATAGGTGGCGTAGCGGTTCAGCCAGGTGCGCAACCGGGCGTCGGGCAGCATCCGCCGACCGAGACCGTCGATGGTCAGCCACGGCGCCACCACGCGCAGATCGGCCGGGCGGGTGCTCATGCGCGCCATCGCGGCCAGGGACACCGGGCGGCGCAACACCGGCTCTCCGACCAGTTCCCACAGCCGTCGCGAACGGTCGTGCAACCGCTGCCACGCCGCACCGGCGCCGGCGCCGAGCGCCGCGTCGAGCGCCGCCGGAACCGCGGCCGCGTCGTGCGGCAGCGTCAGGGCCGTGCCGTCGCCAAAGACGTACGAACACGCCGGATCGACTGCGGCGAGCGGCAATTCGAGCGGGGCGCCGGTGTCGGCGAACACCTGCTGCAGCACCGCGGGCAGTGTGAGCAGCGACGGGCCGGTGTCGAAGGTGAAGCCGTCGCGCTCGAGGAGTCCGAGCTTTCCGCCGACGGTGTCGGCGCCCTCGAACACCGTCACCGAGTGCCCGGCGGCGGCCAGCCGGGCAGCTGCCGCGAGCCCGCCCAGTCCGGCCCCGATGACCACCACCCGACTCATACGGCCCGACCCTTCCAGTGCAGCGAACCACGGAGCCGGCCCACCCAGGACGACGCGAGCAGCCCCAGCAGGGTCAGTATCGAGAGCGGATGCGCCACGGCATCGATCATCGCTCCGCGCTCAGCCGCGCCGCACCACCGCGACGACGGGATCCGCCCCAGCACCGCGGCGAGATAGCCGACGGCGCCGATCCGGGACCCGGTCGCCGCCGCGACCGGGGGCAACACGTAGACCACGGCCAGAGCCGCGGCGACCCCGACCGCCCCCAGCGGCGAGCCGAACGCTGCCCACAGCGACTTGCGGTACCCGTTGCGCAGTTCGCGGCCGTTGTCGTACATCCGGCAGGTGGCGATGGCGGACCCGTCGGCGACGCCCGTGCGCCCGCCGCCGGCGCGGATCCTTCGGGCCAGCGCGATGTCGTCGAGCACCTCCCCCGACACCGACTGCCACCCGCCTACCCGGGCCAGAGCGTCGGCCTCGACCACGAGGAACTGACCGTTGGCCACCGCCATCGACGGCCGCGCCGACCGCTCCGCAACGCGCAGCGGCACCGTGGTCAGCCACGACCAGGCCAGCAGCGGCTGGATAAGCCGGCCGGAGAACCCCGTCGTGAGTTGGCGTGGCCACGGACTCACGAGGTCCAGCGGTTCCGGGCCGCGCATCACCGCGACCGCGGCCGCCACGGCGTCCGGGGACAGCACCACGTCGGCGTCGACGAACACCAGGATCGCCCCGCGCGCCGCCGCGGCCAGCTGCGCGCACGCGTGCGGTTTGCCCAGCGTGCCGGCCGGCGGCGGGGTGCCGGCCAGCACCCGCAACCGGGCATCGGCCGGGGCCACACCGCGGACGACGTCGGCTGTGCCATCGGTGGAGTTGTCGTCCAACACCAGGATCTCGACATCGGTGAGGCCGCGCTGGGCCAGTAGCGACCGGATCGTCGGCGCGATGCGGTGGGCCTCGTCGCGCGCCGGCACCAGAACCGACACCGGCACGCTCACCGACGGCGGCTTGGCGGGCGGACGCCGCAGGTAACGTAGGTTGAGAAGTTCGTGAACCGTGCCCAAACACGCCAGGAACGAACCCGCCAGGACGAGCGTCCGGAACGGTTTCGGTTGTCGCGCGTGGGGCACCTGAGAACTCTACGGAGCACTCACCCGGTCCGCCACCACCCGGCGGCGCACCCAGGGCGACCGCTTCGTCTCGAACGGAGGTGGCAGAGGTGGCGTTGGCCGTGCCGTCGCGCTCGCTGCGCGCGGTCCACCCGGCGTGGTTGCTCGTGGCGGCGGCGATCGCCAGCCAGATCCTCTACCCGTTGCTGCCCGACGGTCCGCGCACCGAGATCACGACGGCCAGCGTGGTGCTGTTCTTCCTCGCCGCCGTCGCCGACGTCACCCGCGTGCACGGCGGTAAGGGTGCGCTTCTGCTGATAGCGATCGCCGGCGGCGGCGGTCTGCTGGCCGAGGCGGTCGGCGTGCACACCGGGTTTCCGTTCGGCGCCTACGCCTACAGCGGAACGCTGGGTCCGGAACTGCTCGGTGTACCGGTGGTGATCCCGCTGGCGTGGGTGATGATGGCCTGGCCGGCGCTGGTCGTTGCCCGGACACTGGCCCGCCGGCCCGGCGCGGTCGTGGCCGTCGGCGCGCTTGCGCTGACCGCCTGGGACGTGTTCCTGGATCCGCAGATGGTCGACGCCGGGCATTGGACGTGGACGCATCCCGACCCCGGACTGCCCCTCGTCCCGGGCATTCCGTTGACCAACTATCTCGGCTGGCTGCTGGTCACCACCCTGATCATGGCCGCCCTGCACATGACACTGCCACCGCATGACCGCCCCTCGGGTCCGGCGGCCGCGCTGTATCTGTGGGTGTACTTTTCCTCGGTGATGGCGCATGTCGTCTTCTTCGGCCTGCCGGGGTCTGCGGTGATGGGCGGAATTCTGATGGGAGCCATCGCCATCCCGTTCGCGCTTGCCCTGCTGCGTCGGCGCGCCCGCGAACCGGAGCGGCCATGACGGATGCATTGAGAAGCCGCGCCGCCCCGTTGCGGATGCGGCCCCGACAGCTGGTGACACCGGATCCACTGCTGCCCTCCGACGTCGCACCCGGAGCCACGGCGGTCGTCGTCGGTGGCGGCATCGCCGGCATGTCGGCGGCCATCGTGCTGGCCGAACGGGGCGTCGCGGTCACCGTGCTGGAGGCCAACGACCATCTCGGCGGACGCCTGGGTGCCTGGCCCGAGCGGCTCCCCGACGGCACCGAGCAGTACGTCGAGCACGGCTTCCACGCCTTCTTCCGGCACTACTACACCTGGCGCTCGATTCTGCGTCGCGCCGATCCGCAGTTGTCGTTCCTGGCCCCGGTATCCAGCTACCCGGTGATCTCGGCGAGCTGGCCGGCCGAGGACCTGTCGGGGCTGCCCGCCGCCCCACCGCTGAACCTGCTGGCACTGGCGCTGCGGTCGAAGAGCCTGACCCGGCGCGAGCTGACCCGAGCCGACCCCGACACAGGTCGTGCCCTGTTGGCCTACGACCGCGCCACCACGACGGCTGAACTCGACAACATCGACGCGGCGACGTTTCTCGACGGTCTCGGGATGACCGAGCGGACCCGCAGCATGCTGTTCGAGGCGTTCGCCCGGTCGTTCTTCTGCAACCAGGGTCAGCTCTCCGCGGCCGAACTGGTGGCGATGTTCCACTACTACTTCCTGGGCAACCCGGAGGGCATCGGCTTCGACGTGCCTGACACCGATCACGCCACCGCCATCTGGCATCCGCTGCAGCGCTACCTCGAGCAGCGCGGGGGCCGGGTGCATCGGGGCACCGCTGTCACGGCTGTCGAACCGGATGGCCCCGACTGGCACGTCGACACCGAGGAGGGGCGGTTCTCGGCCCGGCACGTGATCCTGGGGCTGGATCCCGGGGCGCTGCGCTCGGTGATCGACGGCTCACCGGCGACCGTTGCGGCGGCCCCGCTGCTGGCCGAGAAGTGCCGAAACCTTGTGGTGGCACCGCCGTTCGCGGTCAGCCGGATCTGGCTGGACCGCGATGTCGCACCCGAGCGGGCCCCGTTCAGCGCCGTCAGCGGGCAACCCAATCTCGATTCGATCGCGGTGTACTCCCGGCTGGAGGAGCCCAGCATCCGGTGGGCCGCCACTACGGGCGGATCGGTGATCGAACTGCATTCGTACTCATGCCGTTTGGGGGACGCCGCCGAGGCGGCGGCGGCGATGCGCGCCGAACTGGCCGCCCTGTGGCCGGAAACCGCCGACGCCACCGTCACCCACGCGCACAACCGGCTGGAGGCCACCGCCCCGGCGTTCCCACCCGGCTCGGCGGGCAGCCGTCCCGGGGTGCGCATCGACGCCCGCGGGCTGCGACTGGCCGGTGACTACATCGAGCTTCCCTACCTGGCGGGCCTGATGGAGCGCTCGGCGATGTCCGGTGTGCTGGCGGCCAACGACGTCCTGGCCGAGCTCGGCGCCGCCGCCGAGCCCATCAGCGGTGTGCCGCAGCGCGGGCTGCTCGCCGGTGTGCCGCAGATACCGCGCCGGCGCAGCGGTCGTCGGTAGCCGTCGGCGTGAACGAGGCGTAGTCGGGGCATCCCCACTCCATGACTTCAGCACCGCTCACCGACGACGCACGACAGATGCTGGGTAGGCCCAACCCTGCCGTCATCGCCACCACCCGCCGCGACGGCCAGCCCGTTTCGGCCGCCACCTGGTATCTGCTGCGTGACGACCAGCTGCTCGTCAACATGGACGTCTCCCGAAAGCGGTTGGCCCACATGCGCCGAGACCCTCGGGTCTCGCTCACCGTGATCGACGGCGACGACTGGTACACCCACGTCACCGCCATCGGCCGCGTCGTGCGCATGTACGACGACGAGGGTCTCGCCGACATCGACGCGCTGTCGCAGCACTATCAGGGCAAGCCGTACCCGGACCGGGACCGTGCCCGTGTCAGCGCGGTCATCGAGATCGACCGGATCCACGGCTGGGGAGCGCAGAAGAACAACGATCAGCCCGACGGGCGCGGCGCATCCTGACGGCGGCGGTATAACACCGTCGCGCAACGCCAATGAGAACGGCCCCCGGAGTCTCCTCCGGGGGCCGTTCCACCTAGTAGCGGGGACAGTGTGGTGTTTCAGGACATCGGAATAGGGTGTCTCAAGACATCGGCATAGGTGGCTGGGCCAGTTTCAGCTGGTGTCGAAGGCTCGCCTGGTCATCACCGCCGTCCTCGTCGAAGGCCGCTCCCAGTCGCAGGTCGCCCGCGACTACGGCGTCTCCCAAAGCTGGATCTCCCGGCTGATCACGCGCTACACCCTCGAAGGCGAGGCCGCGTTCGAACCACGCTCGCGACGCCCCCACTCCAGCCCCACCCGACTACCCCAGGCCACCATCGACCTGATCATCGAACTGCGCCACCACCTAGCCGGCAAAGGCCTCGACGCCGGACCGCACACCATCGCCTGGCACCTCGAGCACCACCACCAGCTAAAGGTGTCGACCGCCTCGATCAGCCGCCATCTGCGCGCCGCCGGCCTGGTCGACCCCACCCCGCAGAAGCGACCCAAGTCGTCCTACATCCGCTTTGCCGCCGCACAACCCAATGAACGCTGGCAAGCCGACTTCACCCACTGGCGCCTGGTCGGCGGCACCGACGTCGAAATTCTGTGCTGGCTCGACGACTGCTCCCGCTTGGCGATCTCGGTGACCGCCCACCGCCGCGTCACTGGCACCATCGTCGTCAAAGAGTTCACCAACGCCATTGCCCGCCATGGCATCCCATACTCCACGCTCACCGACAACGGCATGGTCTTCACCACCCGATTCGCCGGCGGCAAAGGCGGCCGCAACGAATTCGAAGCCCAACTACGCCACCTCGACATCCACCAAATCAACTCCACCCCAAACCACCCCACCACCTGCGGAAAAGTCGAACGCTTCCACCAAACCCTCAAAAAATGGCTCACCGGCCAACCCCGCGCCGCCACTCTCGCCGAGCTGCAAACCCAACTCGACGCCTTCGTCGACGAATACAACCACCGCCGCCCCCACCGCTCCCTCCCACACCGAGCCACCCCAGCAGTCATCTACACCAGCCGCCCCAAAGCCGACCCAGCAACCCGCATCGACACCCACAACCGCGTACGCACCGACCGCGTCGACCAAGCCGGCGCCGTCACCCTGCGCGTCAACGGACGCCTGCACCACATCGGCATCGGCCGCCACCACTACCGAACCCGCGTCCTGATCCTCGCCCAAGACCACCACATCACCGTCATCAACGCCGCCACCGGCGAAGTCCTACGCGACTTCACCCTCGACCCCACCAGGGACTACCAACCCACCGGCGCCCCCAAAGGCCCCAAACGGAAAAAACCGCGGACCTAAAGTAGGTCCGCGGCTATTCCGATGTCTTGCGACATCACACTAGTAGCGGGGACAGGATTCGAACCTGCGACCTCTGGGTTATGAGCCCAGCGAGCTACCGAGCTGCTCCACCCCGCGTCGGGTGAACGCTAGGTTACCGGTGCGCCCACTGGCCCTCCAAATCGCCTGCTCAACGGTTTGGAGAACCCGCCAACCGTGCGCTGACGACGGGTTTTCCGACGGCATCTCCGCCGCAACCCCGCATGCTCGCCGAAAGGTGAGGCAGATCTCAGCGCACCACCTGGCCGGTGGCGAGCACCCGGGCCGGGTCGTAGCGGTCAGCCAGCGCGGCCAGCCAGTGCCGGGTGTCGTCGTTGTAGACCCGCGACGGACGTGCTGGGTCGTAGGACGGGGCGAAGTTGGGCATCTGCCCGCCTGTCGACCACGGCGCCACCGCCGCCACCACGGCTGCGGCGTGCTCGGCCACCATCGCCGCGGTGTCGGGAATCGGGGCGCCGATCACCGTCACCGCGTAGGCGGCGTTGCGGTGGCAGAATGCGCTGCGGTGGGCCGCCGGACGGGCGAATGCCCCACCCAGCATGCGCAATTCGACGATCACCTGCGGTGAACCCGACCCGGGTCCGGCCACGGCCAGGAGCGCATCGACGGCCTCGACCGGCAGCTCCGAGAGCAACGCTTGGTCCTCGATGACCGGCATCGGGTCGACGGGGTCGGCATGCACCGCACCGATCGCCGCGTACGGCAACACCGCGACGCTGTCCATCAGCGGCGTCGCGACGGCCCGCATCGGCGCCAGCAGACGCTCGGCCTCGGCGAAGTCACCGACGGCGGTGTAGCGCACGGCCACGGTCATCCGCCCGGCCAGCGGCTCGGGCACCCCGGGCAGCGGCGGCAGCTGCTGGATGGCGATCGACGTGTTGACGGTCTCCGGCAGACCCGCGCTCCAGTTGCGCCACGCATGGAGCACTGCGGCGGCGTCGACTCCGTCGAAATACACTGCTCCACCGTAGAACTCGGGGATGTGCGGCAACTCGATCTCAACGGCGGTGACGATGCCGAGGGTGGCCTTACCCCCGCGCAGACCCCAGAACAGGTCGGCGTTCTCCTGCGGCGTCACGCGCAGCAGCTGCCCCGAGCCGATCACCACGTCGAAGGCCCGCACGTGATCTGACGACAGACCCACCGTGCGCACCAGCGGACCGATGCCGCAGCCGGTCAGGAAACCCACCACGCCCACGCTGGGCGACGAACCGCACAGCGGCGCGAGACCGTGCGGCGCCGCCGCGGCGATGACGTCCTGCCACCGCGCCCCCGCGCCCACTCGGGCGGTGCGGTTCAGGACGTCGATCTCGCAGTGCTTCATCGCCGACGTCTGCACCAGGATGGTCTCGTCGCCGATGCCGACGGCGCCGTGACCGGTGGACTGCACCGTCACGGTGAAGCCGTGCTCGGCGGCGAAACGGACGGTGCCCGCCACGTCCTCGGGCGTGGTCGCCAGCACCACCGCCGCCGGCGTGATCGCCGCAGCCACATTCCACGGCATGCACCGCTCGTAGCCGGGTTCACCGGGCAATGCCACGTGCGTGTTGACCTGCTCGCGCAGTGTGCGCAGCGTCTCGGCGCGGCTCAGGTCGGTCGGTACGGTCATCGAGGTCCTCTCCCCAACAAGATGTGCGTGGAGGGAAGCATCGCCGACCCGACTTGGAAGGCACTTGGCGCGGTGAGACCAAGCGCACCCCAAGCCCACGACCTGGGGATTCGGCGCGCAATACGACGCCGGGAGTCGCCTAGCGCGCCGGATTCACGACTAGGCCATCTCGGGGACTCTCAGGTGGCCCAGGACCAGGTCGAACTCGCACTCGTCGATCACCTCGGCGCCGGTGTCGCGGACAGTCGCCAGCTTGATCGCCTCGGAAGCGATGCGGCTGGAGCGCAGCGCCTCCGGGCTGTCGAACGCCGCCGATGCGACCCCGAAGCCCGAGTCCCGGTCCACCAGCAGGCTGGCACTGCAGAATCCGTCCAGTTCCGTCAGGGCGGGGATGGTGGCCAGTCGGTAGCCGTCGATGGCACGCTCGGCCAGCTCGGGTTCGACGCGCGCCCACGTCACCCGCACGCAGGCGCCCGGCCCCGAGTGGTTCTCGCGGTGCAGCGCGACGATCTCCCACTCGTCGACGGTCGGACTACCGCCCAGGATGTGGGCAACGCGATCGCGCAGCTCCTGGGTGGGCCGGCGGCTGGCGTTCATCGCCTCTTCGGTGCGCCACGCCGTCGTCGCGATACAGCGCCCGGTCAAGCGGTCCACCACCAGCGACAACCCGACGTAACCGTCGAGACCGCTTAGGGCAGGCCACACCGTGTCGTGGATGTACTCGATTCCGGCGTCGAGCGCCGAAGACCGCGCGTGAATGGTGTAACTGCGTGCATGCATGATCTGCCTCCGTGGTCGGCGGCAGCGTCACGGCGGCGCTGCCGGACCGTTCCCATGCTCCTCCCCAGCCGGGGTCAGAGCAATGGTCGACGCTGCGGAGATGCAGCGCCGACCATGCGTGGCGTCAGTCGGCCGACTGGTACTCGTCCATCGCGTCGTTCAGACGTTGCAGCGCCTCACCGTACTGGGCGAAGTCCCCGTCACGCTGCGCATCGCGCACCGCGTCCAGCGCCGAGTTGACCTCCTGCAGCGCAGCGGATTTCGCCGCTGACAGCTCGGTGGGACCGCTCGGCACCGCAGCAGCGGGCGGCGGGGCGTCCGGAGTTGCCTCCGGCGGGTTCGCAGTCTGGTTCTGCGGCGCCTCCGGTGCCGAACCATTGCCCGGTGTGCGCGACGCTGCCGGCTCGCCGGCAGGTCCGTTGGTCGGCGCGGGCCCCGTGGCGGTCCGGTCGGCCCCCGGCCCGAACAGGTCGATCAGCGCGTCGCGCACCGTCGGGCCGAAACCGATCTGGTCGTTGTACATCATCGCGACGCGGATCAGGCGCGGGTACGACGAGGCGACGTCGCTGGTGCCGGGCGAGGCATACACCGGCGCCACATACAACAGACCACCCTCGGCCATCGGCAGGGTCAGCAGGTTGCCCCACCGGATCCGGTTCTGACCGTCGCGGCCGATCAGACCGAGTTCCTGCGACACCGTGGTGTCGGTGCTGATCGCGTTGAACGCCAGCTTCGGGCCGTTGACCTGGCCCGGAACCGTCAACACCGTGAGCCTGCCATAGGTTTCGGGGTCCGAGCTCGCGCTGATGTAGGCCGCGAGGAAGTCACGCCGGAACCGGTTCATGGCACTGGTCAGCTGGAACGAGGCGTCGTTGTTGTCCTCGGCCAGGCTCTTGGCCACGATGTAGTACGGCGGTTGATAGCTGCTGGCCGTCGGGTTCGGGTCCAGCGGCACATCCCAGAAGTCCGAGGTCGAGAAGAACGTCACCGGGTCGTCGACGTGGTACTTGGCCAGCAGCGCGCGCTGCACCTTGAACAGGTCTTCGGGGTAGCGCAGATGGTCCTGCAGTTCCGGGGAGATGGCGCTCTTGGGCTGGATCGTGTCCGGGAACACCTTCATCCAGGCCTGCAGCACCGGATCGCTCTCGTCCTGCGCATAGAGCGTGACGGTGCCGTCGTAGGCGTCGACGGTCGCCTTGACCGAGTTACGGATGTAGGACACCTGCTTGTCGAGCTGCAGCCGGTTCAGCGCCACCTCGTTGGAGTCGGTGGTGGCTGACGACAACGACACCGATTCCGAGTACGGATAGTTGTCCAGCGTCGTGTAACCGTCCAGGATCCACACGACCCGCTCGTTGACGATCGCCGGATACATCGCGGTATCGGTCGTCAGCCACGGCGCGACCGCTTTGACCCGGTCGGCGGGGTTGCGCTTGAACAGGATCTTGCTGTTCTCGTTGATCACATCGGAGAACAGGAAGTTCCGTTCGGCGTACTTCGCGGCGAACAGGCTTCGGGTGAACAAGTTGCCGATGTCCCCCCCGCCGCTGCCGGTGTACGTGTAATTGCGGGTCGCCACGTTGGTCTCGTAGTCGTACTCGCGCGGCGCGCCGTTCTCGCCGACGATGGCGTAGTCGGCCGGGGTGTTGGAGATGACCGGCCCGTAGTAGATCCGGGGTTGGGCCAGCGGCGCCGGCCCGGGCGAGATGACCTCGCCGTCAGCGCCGACGACGCTGGCCAGGAACTCCGGGTAACCGCCGTTCTGGTTGGGATCATTGGCCACACCGCGCACCGTGTTGGCGGGCGAGGCGATGAAGCCGTTGCCGTGGGTGTAGACGGTGTGCCGGTTGATCCAGTCGCGCTGGTTGTCGATGAGGCGGTCGGGGTTGAGTTCACGCACGGCGACCACGTAGTCGCGCAGGTTGCCGTCCTCGTCGCGGTAACGGTCCATGTTCAGCTGATCGGGGAAGTAGTAGAAGTTCTTCCCCTGCTGGAACTGCGTGAACGCCGGGCTGACGATGTTGGGGTCCAACACGCGGATGTTCGACGTGGTGGCTCGGTCGGCGGCCACCTGCTGAGCAGAGGCCGGCGCATCCCCCGGGTAGTCGCGGTAGGTGACGTGCTCGTCGGTCAGCCCGTAGGCCTGCCTGGTCGCGGTGATGCTGCGGCCGATGTACTCGCTTTCCTTCTGCGCGGCGTTGGGCCGGACGCTGATCTGCTCGACCACCAGCGGCCAGCCGGCGCCGACAACCAGCGACGACAGCAGCAACAGCACGACGCCGATGGCCGGGATCCGCAAGTCGCGCAGGAAGATCGCGGAGAACACCGCGATCGCGCAGATGATGGCGATCGCCATCAGGATGAGCTTGGCGGGCAGCACGGCGTTGATGTCGGTGTAGCCGGCACCGGTGAACGGCTTGCCGCCGCGGGTGTGGCTGAGCAGTTCGTAGCGGTCCAGCCAGTACGCCACGGCCTTGAGCAGGACGAAGGTGCCGACCAGTGAGATCAACTGGATACGCGCGGCCTTGCTGACCGCACCGGTGCGCCCCGACAACCGGATGCCGCCGAACAGGTAGTGGCCCAGCAGGTTCGCGATGAACGCCAGGAACGTCGCGACCATCAGATAGGACAGCACCAGGCGGTAGAACGGCAGGTCGAACGCGTAGAAGCCGAGATCGATGTTGAACTGAGGGTCGGTCACCCCGAAGCTGCCGCCGTGCAGGAACAGCTGCACCCGGTCCCAGTAGCTCTGCGCGACGAAGCCGGCCATCAGGCCGACGAACAGCGGCACCCCGATACCGACCAGACGCAGCCGCGACATCACCGCGGTGCGGTAGCGCGCCACAGGGTCGTTGGGTCCGGCGGTCGGCACGAACACCGGACGGGTCCGATAGGCCAGCGCCAGCGCGGCGAACACCACCCCGCCGATCAACGCCGTGACGACAAGGAAAAGGACAAGGCGGGTCAACACCTGGGTGGTCCACACCGACCGGTAACCCAGCTCACCGAACCACAGCCAGTCGACGTATGTGTCCACGAAGCGTGGACCGATGAGCAACAACAGCACCGCGGCCACCGCGACCGCGATCCAGACCCGACTCCGTCGGGTCAGCTTCGGCATTTTCGCCGCGGGCCGCATACCCACTCGATCACTCCAGTCTCGAACATTCCCAGCAGTTGTTCAGGTGGACCCAACTCTACGCATGCCTGCGCGAGCGGTCGGCTAGCAGCGTGGAGGTTCGCCACCAGCGGAAAGTTCCCGCAAAGAATCTATCGCGCGCTTCAACGTGTCCACCTTGAGCAGGTCGATGCCGTCGGCGTCGGCGGTCTTGGCCTCGTCGCAGTTGTCGGCGGGGACCAGGAACACCGTGGCGCCGGCATCTTCGGCGGCGACGATCTTGTGGGTGATGCCGCCGATCGCGCCGACCTCGCCGTCACCGCTGATGGTTCCGGTGCCGGCGACGAACTTCGACCCGTTGAGGTCCCCGGTGGTCAGTTTGTCGACGACCGCCAGGCTGAACATCAGCCCGGCCGACGGCCCACCGATGTTGGCCAGGTTGAATTCGATGGTGAACGGCGCCCACGGTGCGTCGAGCACGTTGACCCCGAGTAGTCCCTTGTCGCCATCGGGATGTTCACCGAGCGTGATCTCGGCGGTGCCGGCCGGGGCGTTCTTGCGCCGATAGTCGACAACGATCGTCTCGCCCGGTTTCGTGTCGGCCATCAGCGCCTGGAATTCCTCCAGGTCGGCCACCGGGGTGTTGTTCACGGCGTCGATGGCGTCACCGGCCTGCAACTTGCCCTTCGAGGCACCGTCTTCGTCGATGCTCTCGACGGTGATGGCCATGGGGTAATCCAGATAGTGCAGTGCCGCGTATTCGGCGCTGTCCTCGGACTCGCGGAAGTCGCGGGTGTTGGCTTCTTCGACCTCTTCGCGGGTGCGGTTCGGCGGGTAGACGAGATCACGCGGGACCAGCTGGTCGCGTCCGGACGCCCAGAACACCAGCGCCTGCAGCAGCGAGAGCTGGTCGCGCTGCGACACCGTGGTCATGTTCAGATGCCCCGAGGTGGGGTGTACCTCGGTCCCCTCGATGTCGACGACCTCCATCCCCTCGACCTCGCCGAGGGTGTTGAACGTCGGGCCGGGCCCCAGCGCGACGTACGGCACCGTCACGAGCCACAGCAGCGCGCCGAAGATCATGATCGGTACCAGCGCCACGGCAAGGGTCGAAATCCGCCTGTTCACGCCGCCCACAGTAAAGGTTCACCGTGTGCGGCCCCGCCCCGGTGACACCCCGCACCGGCTGCGATCACGCCGTCGACCTCCCCGAACCCGACGGTTCACTCAGAGCGTGACCCGCGGGCCCGCGCCGGGCGAGCCTGGTGAGTACCGTTGGTGTCATGTCTGACCTGCCTTTTGGCTTCTCGTCCGGCGACGACCCCGACCGCGACAAACGCGACCGGGAGTCCGGGTCCGGCCCGGGCGGTGACCCGTTCGGTTTGGGCGGCGGCCAGTTCGACATGTCGCAGCTGGGTCAGATGTTCTCGAAACTCGGTGAGATGTTCAGCGGCGCCGGCAGCGCGATGGCCACCGGCAAGTCCTCCGGCCCGGTCAACTACGACCTGGCCCGCCAGCTGGCGTCCAGTTCCATCGGCTTCGTCGCCCCGGTTTCGGAGAAGACGTCCGCGGCGATCACCGACGCGGTGCGCCTGGCCGAGACCTGGCTGGACGGGGCCACCGCGCTGCCGGCCGGCACCACCAGCGCGGCGGCGTGGACGCCGACCGACTGGATCGACAACACGCTGGAGACCTGGAAGCGGCTGTGCGACCCGGTTGCCGAACAACTGTCGACCGTCTGGGCCGAGGCGCTGCCGGAGGAGGCCAAGGCGATGGCCGGCCCGCTGATGGCGATGATGTCGCAGATGGGCGGCATGGCGTTCGGCTCCCAGCTCGGCCAGGCGTTGGGCAAACTGTCCAAGGAGGTGCTGACCTCCACCGACATCGGGCTGCCGCTGGGACCCAAGGGGGTCGCCGCCCTGATGCCCGAGGCGATCGAGGCGCTGGCCGACGGACTGGAGCAGCCGCGCAGCGAGATCGTCACCTTCCTGGCGGCGCGCGAAGCCGCCCACCACCGCCTGTTCAGCCACGTGCCGTGGCTGTCGACGCAGCTGCTCAACGCCGTCGAGGCGTTCGCGCGGGGCACCAAGATCGACATGAGCGGCATCGAGGAACTTGCCCGCGGGTTCAACCCGGCCTCACTGTCCGATCCGTCGGAGATGGAAAACCTGCTCAACCAGGGCATCTTTGAGCCCAAGGCCACTCCCGAACAGACCGCGGCCCTCGAGCGGCTGGAAACCCTGCTGGCTCTGATCGAGGGCTGGGTGCAGACGGTGGTCGCCGAGGCGCTGGGCGACCGGATTCCCGGGGCGTCGGCGCTGAGCGAGACGTTGCGCCGCCGGCGCGCCACCGGCGGACCGGCCGAGCAGACCTTCGCCACGCTGGTCGGACTGGAACTGCGGCCCC
>MDTC01063642.1_pt1 | contig 14130 bp, 17 predicted proteins | sample 811181 | NCBI WGS metagenome assembly MDTC01 (sample SAMN05326644, study PRJNA326480) | marine metagenome | isolation source: seawater | place: Pacific Ocean: North | collected 2011
AATGTTAACTGGAAAAGAATTCGTAGCAAAAATTAGAGAGGGCAATGCGGAACTCTTTGCCCAGTCCCGTGACAATGTTCGCCGTTTCTTTGCTTCCAATCCAAGTCAGGAGCACATGGTAGAGCACTTCCGTGGACGCATGGTAAATGAAGCAGCAAACATGAGAGCAATCTCTGCTGAGATCGCTGCTGCTCCTGCATCCATGGATGTAACTGAGTTGGAACTACTCACCAAGCAAGCACAAGACGAAGCAAAGCACTTCCGCATGGTTAAGGAAGTCATTGAGCATATCTCTGGAGAAGAGGTAGACGTAGAGGCAGCATTTGCTGCTGAAGCTGCTGCTCCTCAAGCAAAGGGTGCATCCCTCCTCGAAAAGTATGAAGCATCTTCTGATCCTGCTGCTCTCGCTGCATACCAACTCGTCGCAGAAGGTCGTGCAGAAGCAGTCTGGTCAGAAATGGCAGAGTGCGTAGAGGATCAGTTCATTGCTACCCGCTATGCAGCAATCGCTAAGGACGAAGGATTCCACTCCAACATCGGCGGTTGGAAACTTGAGCAACTAGTAGAAGGTGCTTCTGATCTTCAGGATCGCATTCTAGCAATGGTTGAGCAAATGCGTGCAGACCTTCTTGAGATCAGCAACCAGAATACTGCTGTTCCCGCTATGTGATAAATAATACGTTATTATGCATCTTCGTGAATTGAATAGAAAAAAGAAGGATAAGACAGTAATCGTCAAGTGGGTCAGTGCTTGTGTAATACTAATCGCGATGGTATTTCACGTCTTGGGACTGACCCCTTGGAATAGTATCTTACAATTAGTAGGCGCGTCCGGTTGGACGTATGTCGGTATAAAGTGGAAGGAGCGTTCAATCATTTTGAACTTCCTTCCACAATTTTTTATTATCATTCCAGGTTTAATATACCTGTTAACAAAATGACTAATTTCGATTCGGATAAAGTCATCATATTTCACTACGACACTGGTGCTGGTGGTAGATTTTTAGCGAATAATCTATCACTAAGTTCCGATTGTGTTATGATGAATGCGAAACTTGCAATGATGCAACTTGATGGTAAACTTAATCAGAAACAAAAACTTTCTGTTTTACTGAGTGCACTCAACAAAACACTTGATCATTGGATTGATTTAGGTTTCAATGACCGTGAATGGATTGGTATAGATTATACTACCATGCCAGAAAAATTGAAAGTAATTGATTACTATTATTTGGATGAGTGTGAATTGAAAACCAAAGTATACACCAATAAAGATTTTCAATATTTAACTGTAAATAATACCAAATATCTTTTTCTCACATCACACAGTCCTGAAGAACTTGATAAGTTACTGTCGGTGTGGAAAAATGCAAAAGTAATATCACTGAAAAATGAAAATTTGTTTAAGCATGTACGTAGATTTGAACATTCAGATGCATATAATTACCAAACAAAACTTAAAACGGTCTGGAAGTTAATTTTAAAAGAAGAACCAGTTGATTTTATGGACGTTCCAATGTATTTTGGTAGTCCTGATGGAAGACATTTTGATAAGTTACCAGAGAGTATAAAATCTATAGCAATGAAATATCTTAGTGATCCAGAATTCCTAAAAAAAGTTAACGAAATGACAAAAATAAAATATTCTTCTCCGGTACCAAAACTTTTCAGTGAGTACTCAAATCTCACCGAAAAGGAAAAATCAATTCTTGAAAAAGAAAACCTTACTGAAGAATATGTGCATCCCAATTCTGTATTTGTTTGGGATTGTAATTGGTATCTTAGTGAACAAAACACTATACATAATATCAAATACTTGTATGATGTGTTAGAATTAGAGGGATACGACGAACAGTCTACCAGATCTTATTACAGATCATGGATCAAAAAACTTGAGGAACTTATTTAATGCGTAATATGCTAATCTTGACTGGTCCTCAAGGGTCAGGTAATCATCTTTGGTCGAAGATTCTTTCTCTTCACCCGAAGGTATATGGTTGGAAGTCTTTACTTGACAATTATTGGGAAGCACATAGATTCTCAGAACCATTCTGTGAGTATTGGAAAGACCCATCAAGATTAAGTGAGTTCAATTGGAAGCAGTCTGAATTTTATTTCACTAGTATTAGTGTACCACTTGGAATCAAAGAAAAAAAGTGGGCACCAAATATTTTAGAATTTAAACAAGCAGCGGAAGAATGTGGAATCAATGTCCAAATTGCTGTTATAGGAAGAGATCAGAACATTCTTTATAATCAACAAACCCGATTGAGAGGTGAGCACACACTTCCAGAATTCATGCAGCAACTGGATGGTATTCCAGATGCAACATATTTAAGTTATGAGTTGCTATACTTATACAAAGAGAAGTATTTACAGTCTCTACATTTAAATATTCCAATTTGCTACTATAGTGATCGGGTTGGCGAAATCCTAGAGAAAGATGCTAATGAAAAATATGTCCACTATGTTGATGAGAACCCGTTAGATAATTGTAATAAGACTGGTATCAAGATAAAACATCCTTACCATTGATTCTAACATTAAACGGTACTTCTACGTATTCAACCTTAGACAAATGCTCAGATATGAGTGATTCTGCGTGATATTTTACGTGCTGCATATTGATTATATTATTATATGCACTGCAGTAGTAGTCCATAGATTTTGAATCACCGATGGCAAATTGATCACTAATGCCACTCCAGTTCCCTGTATGCTTTTCCAAATACAGGGGACGGTTTAATTTTGCTACATCAATAGTATTAACGATATCACTATCAAATCTCATTCGAACTACTCTGTCAAACACCATATCATTTTCCTTTTCGTACTGACATTTTAATTCATTGCATTTGAAGAGTGACCAGCACATACTAAAGAATCCAATGTCTCTTCTTTGATATGATGAAAAAGTCATAGAGTCAAAATACTCTTGAAATGTCGGTTTCAAGTCTTCAAAATTTTCTACAAGAAGTTTTTCATAATTATAATATTCTAATACATCCAGTCTATTTTCAGTACAATCTTTCAAATAACTAATCAATTCTTTCTTACCATATGGTTTTAATTGTTCTTTACCACTGTTGTGTAACCATGAAGCTTTGTTTGTTATATTCCAAGTGTGAATGAATATTTTGTGATCATTTGGAATGATTTTTTTCAGTGACATTAATGATTTTTCTGGATACTTCATTCCTCCAGATATACAGATCGCAATTTTCATAATACTGATATTATTTTTGTAACTAAACTTTGATTTACATCTTTTCTACTTTCAACTTCAAGTAGATGAGCACCACTATCTCTTGCCCCTTGACACCCCAATTCACTATCTTCTATGATGACTGTATCTTTTGGCAACGCATCAAGTAATGTCATACATTTCCAATACATCTCTGGAAATGGTTTTGTACGCATAACATCTTGATTTGAAACAAATAAATCAATATATTTCATTATGCCAAGTCTTTCAATAATAATTTTTACTGTATTTCTTGCACTATTTGATGCAACGGCAATTTCATATCCTTCATTTTTTAGTTGGGACATGATATACATCAAGTCTTTATCGACTCTTACATAATTACTTAAGATTCTAAAAGTTTCTTTTTGTTTTTTACTCCATACTTCTTTGTGTAATGATTCGGGAACCCCAATAACTTTTAATTTATCTTTCGTTGACAATCCTTTGCACTTGATATCGTGAAACTCTCTGGATACTTTATAGTCACCCAGAGCAGAATTTAATGCGTTGAAATGATAGTCATCACTATCAATTAAAACTCCATCCATGTCAAAGATCACAAGTTTCATAATCCTGGTGCTCTTCCGTTAATACCAACTTTGAATGGAAATTCTTCAACGTCTATTGTTGAAAGATGTTCTTCAATTATAGACGCTGGGTGAAATTTTACATGCTGCAGATGAACTAAGTTGTTATACATTTCTGAGTAATAATCCATACTCTTAGAATCTCCAATGGCAAATTGATCAGTCAATGAACCATAGTTGCCAGTATTTTTTTCTAATAGAAGTGGGTGATCTAATTTATCCAAATGTATTTCTGTAGTTATATCACTATCAAATCTCATCCTTACAACTTTATCAAATTTCATATCATACATCATTTCATATTTAATCTTCAACTGGTTACACGCATAAATGGAATATGCCATACTAAGAAATCCAATATCTCTTCTACAGTATATTGGAAAATTAAGTGAATCGAAGTATTCTTGGAACTCTGGTTTTTTACTTTCGAACGATTCAATTACTATTCCCTCACACTTATATCTATCCAAGACATCCAAATTATCCTTTGTGTTTTCTACAAAGCGTTTTTTTATTTCATCTTTACTCCAACCATCACGACTACCTGTACGAAATTTACCTGTCGCGGTATTATCCAAATATGACTTAGAATTTTCAATTTTCCAAGTATGAATAAAAATTTTTAGATTGTTTGGATGAAATCTTTTTAATGATTCTAATGACTTTTCAGGATATTTTATTCCTCCTGATATACAAACTGCTGTCTTCATAAGTGTCCAGTGATTTGTAGTGTGTACCTGGGAGTTACTCCCATATTTCCGGCAGCGTGTGGTGTATCATGATCCCACATTTGAACGTCTCCTGCTCGCCAGTTTAAACGTGGAGACCCATTTAACTCAAAATAATGTCCCGACTGCCAATCTTCAAGAAAGATGAGTGCTCTCTTAATTCGGTACTCTTCACCGACTAAATCAACAACCTTTGCATAGTTCTTGTACTTATCTATATGAGTTGGTAACATTGTTCCTGGCATCATTCTATAGAATGTGCACCCAATATTATTCCACCCATAATTATCTTTAAAGGTTCTTGTTATAATAGATGTCCACTCTGGATGCTTTTCTCCAAAAGGACACATATCTCCAGTTATTTTTTCAATACCTAATGATTTCCACAGTTGAACATCTTCCGAGTTTGAGAACTCTCTGTTATAATAATTCAGATGTTTGTACTCATCATTCCAAAATGGATAAAACTTAACGATTGCGGGTGTTACCATAGTGGATTACTGTCAAATCATTGGACTTAAATTTTCTCCAGGGGTCTACGACGATACTTCCTGGGGGAATGTCAAAGTATAGCGAATCTTCTGTACCATATGTAGTTGATGCACTATGTGCCAGTAATACTACGCAAGGTTCTTTGTCATTATATGGAATCCAACTATCGACATATGTAACTTCCTTTCCGAGTTCCGAGCAGTAGTTTCCAACTAATAGACTGTAACTTCCGTCTACATATGGGACACCGGGTTTGTATGATTTTCCATGAATTACAATATCCATGTCAAATTTCACAAGGAATTCTGCAAGGTTCTTTGCTTGCGCTTCCCTTGACTGCATGATTCCTTCAAAGAAATCATATCCAAGATTTAATTTTTTGGACAAGTATCTTAATGCAATATTGTCTCTGGGGTGACATGCACCGCCGTCACCCATCCCTGCGGTCATATAATTTTTACTTAATATCCTGGTAACTCCTAAACATAGAGCATTAGTGACGACATCTACATTAATATTCCCCTGCTTCTCTGCAACATCTTGTATCATGTTGACAAAACTTATTTTGCTACTGACAAATGTATTATAAAAAACTTTTATTGACTCACACTCATCCCATGTTCCCACGACATATGGTGGATCATTTTCCATTATAGTCTTGTAAAATTCGATCAGTTCTTTTGCATCTCCAGTCTCTTCACCGTCCTCAGTTCCAATCATAACCATCTCTGGGTTTACCATGTCCCAAGACACAGTTCCCATGGCAATTAGATAAGGATTGTATACAAACCTAGCATTAGTGATTAACGGTCTCAGATGCTCTCTAGTGGTCCCAGGCAGCACTGTAGAGATCAGAACAACCAGTTGCCCATTAGCATGTTTATTTACTTGTTCCAGACAATTCTTTACGATTGAATAATCAAAGTCTTTTGGTTCTAGGTGCATACATGGCGATCTACCATCATACTCTGGATGATGTGGAGTTGGTACAGCGATGAATATTATCTCACTTTTTTCGACAACTGTAGCAATGTTTGGGCATATCCGTATATCATTGCTGTGATTCTTTAGAATATCATACCCAAAAACTGTATGACCTTTCTTTGCTATTTCCAAAGAACATGGCATACCTAATTTACCCAGACCAATAAATCCAATATTCATAAAAAGTTTGTGAAGTCTATATTGTTGTTCTTGTTAACTGGAAACTTAATTCTTGTGGGAACAATATTGTACCTATCTAATTGATTTTTCAGAAGTTCTTCTCCACAATAATTGCACTCAGTCAAGTCATGTATATCTTTATATACGTTAGAATATATATTCATCGTTTTGGAAGATCCTATGGCAAATTGATCATTGATGCCATTATAATCAAAACGAGTATCTGGTATGCATAAATCAAGATTTTTTATTTTCCTAAGATCCAATGATTCATTAACAAAATCACTATCGAATCTCATTCTTATTACTCTATCAAATACCATACTATTATTTTTTTCATACTCACATTTTAATTTGTTTGCTTGATATATTGAGTAGTACATTGACAGTACTCCTATATCATCTCTAAAATATGAGTTAAATTTTAGACTGGAGTATAAAGACTGCACATCTTCATATACAATATCAAAATCATCTACTTGCAATTTTTCATATGAATATTGCAATAAGTTAAAATCGGTATCAATCATTTCTTTGATACCTTCTTTTTCTTTTAATCTGTGTATAGTTTTTAAAAATTTACCACTCTTGACATTTTTCCAAGTGTGAATAAAAATTTTTGTATTTTTGGGTATAATTTTATTGATGCTTTTTAAACCTAATTCTGGATATCTAATTGATCCCGACACACAAATTGCTATATTCATCCGTGTGCATGTAACCAACCAGTGCAAATATACTTCCTTTGATTCTTTGGTGGATATCCTCTGTGTAAGAATGTCCATCCTGATGGAAATATTACGATCCTTCCTTCTTTAGCTCTGACTCTTGTTCCATCTACAAATTCAGTATATCCATCTTCTTTAATAGTATTAAGATACCATATGAATGTCATTGCTCTCTGCTCTAAACTTTGAGCAACATTATCATCATGGTGCCATCTATATCCAGCATCTGGTTCATACCGTTGAATTTGATATCCAGTATCATAATATTCGTATCCATCCACTTCAAATGTGGGAGCAATCTCACACAGATATTCTTCATACTCATGTAGACATTCGGTCAAGGACTTTTGAAATACCTCATCTTCCTCTGGCCAGTTTCCATTGGAAGTAATCATTACATCCTTGGTATCTTTGATATCTTTCCTTATGCCAGAACCAACACATCCATCAGACTTAGTTCCATCCTTCTCAAACTTTTCGATGCAATGCTTACAAAAGTCTGGGGTTAGTACATTGTCTTTCACCCATATAAAATCACTGATACTGGCGAATTTTTTTAATCTTTCTTGATCATTTTTTTGCATAATCGATAATACACTGTAATTCTGGAAAAGTTTTCAAAGTGCTCTCTTTTCTATCTATATCTTTTGTTAAAGTATCTCTGAGGAACCACTCATGCTTTTCATCCTCTATGGGTTGATCTAATTCTATTATAATATGTTTAAATTTATCATAGAGATCTACTCCTCTTGTATCTTTGAAGTGATCTATGTATGAATAGAATTCTTTTTTTATTTCAGATCTTTCTTTTTCTGGGATCAATCGTAAATGAAATCTATCAAATTCAAAACTTAGCATAAAATTTTGATATTCATACCTATCGGATATCCATCCAATTTGTGTTAGTCTCTCAATGATTTTATGTAATCTGAATATATTATAGCATGAAACTACAATATTTGTATGAACTTTAAATTTTTCTTTAGATAGTGTAATTAGATTCTTTTCTATAAGATTCCACTTTGTCCCTTTTCTTAAAAACTCGGCACGATCATCTATTTCATCAATGCTTGCAAAGACAACAAGTTTTTCTGGATTAAATTTTCTCCAGTAATCTAATACTGACTTTCCTTTATATTTTAATACAGACATGTTGGTGTTATACCATAAATCAATATCTGTATTACCTATTTCAATAAGGCGATCTAACGTGTAATAATGCTCATCTGTAAGTAGAGTTTCACCACCAGCAAATTCCATAAACTCCAAATTAGATGCATACTTATCAAGAAACTCATCTAAATTTAGTGATGATGAGCAATTTTTTTCTACGTTGTTGTTTATTACACTACTCCAGTCTGGGACACAATATCTACAACTAAAGTTGCATTTATTACTTAATCTCCAATCCCAACCAACAATTTTTACTTCTTTTACCGATCCATCATAATTTGTGATTTTCTTTACATCACTAAAATGCTTACCTAATATTTTATTGTAGATGTCTCTCCTACTCTCATGACCAAGATCTTCAACTATCTTACAATATTGACATCCCTCGGGAAGATTTTCTTTGAACATATCAACCCTAAGTTTTTTCATTTTTGGACTGTTCCAAATTTCATCAACACTTTGTCGATGAACATTTCCCATAACGTCTTGATTGAAACAGCATGGAGTAACATCCCCGTTTGGTAATGCTGCGAACCAAGTCCAAGGTGCAATGCAATGAGGATTTTTCATGTTAATTGAGATCTCTTAATATATCTATCATTTGGTTTACCGTAAGAGAAGAACTCTTTGAGTGTATATTCATCTCTCAGTTCTGTCCACCATTTCCAATATGCTTTTCTTGTAAAATAAAGATCCTGCCTATCATTTCTAACATGATTTTCCTCGTAACTCCCTATGTCCCCATTGACAGTTATTAAGGGGATTGAATACGTTCTTCCATTTTGACAAACAAAGTAGTCCACAGTAGATCCTGGGAGTCTCATAGCATCTCTCCACCACCAATTACCATTATGATGGTAGAAGTTAAACTTTTCGCCAACAGTATGCAACCTTAGCAATTTTTCTGCATATGGTCTATTAATCATGCAAGGACCATAGTCATGTCCAGGTAAAATAGGATGAAGGAAGCATGGTATAGTATGCATATTTTCAAATCCCAATTGAATACAATCCCAATCATATGGAATGTTATTCATTAGGTATTCCCAATCAAAATGCCAATAATCTATTGGATATAGATCATAGTCATCTTCCATTAAAATACAATATGGATCATTAGATGTAATTAACCAATGCCTAATCATATCTAATGTTGACATTGCTGTAGCACACTCTACGCGATGGCGCTTCTCTTGCTTGTATATTTTTTCTTTACACTCTATGACCAAATGCTTCCAACTATCAATTTCAGATGCTTTGTACGTAGATGCAGAATATCGCTCAAAGTTTGATATTTTATACTTATCAAACTGAGACTCCATCCAATCTGCCTTATCTTTTCTGGAGTCTAAATTTAGATAGTATATTTTTGGTAGTCCTTTTAATTTATTCTCTACCACGACTCCTGTCCATCACCAATTTTAAATATCATCTCTTTACTTTTTTGTGAGTCAATAGTAAGTATGTCGTTGTATTCATAGTTTGGTGCTTTATTTTTCCACCACTCAGTAACAACTTTGTCCGCGACCATAGCGTGTTTATTGACATGAGACGCATGTGCATCACTTAAGTATTTCAGTTCCTTGTTAGTAGTAAACAGTGGAATTGAATAAGTTGGACCAATTTCATATGGAACAAAATCTGGACTTTGGGTATAGAATTCAGGAAACTCATAACACCTTCCATATCCGGCATTATTCATAAATCTAAATTTGCCACTATCATAATGAAGATCGATTAATTTTTTTGCATATTCACGATTAATCATGTAACATGTTGCACCTTGATTATTATTAGTTCTTTGGTGCATATTCATCCTCATATACTTCAATCCTAAGATATGAAGTTGCACGCATTGCCAATTTTTTGGAATATAATCCATCAAAACTGACCAATCATAGGTCCAGTTTTCTACATTATCAAATGATAGATCATCTTCAAGTATCAAGCAGGTTTCTGATATTTCTTCATTATACCAATCAACAATACTGTGAAGTTGATTTACCAGGATAGATGTATATCTTGGATTATGCTTTGGTGGACCCCAAATGTGATCATACCAATGTTCTTTTAATTCTCTTGCAGAATATTTTGATGCAGATATTCTCTTATAATCTGTAATTCCATATTTACTAAATTGTTCTCTCAGCAACTCGTCTCTCTTTGGTCTTTCATCTAAATTGATGTAACGAATGTGAGGAATGCCCCTCAATTTTTCATGAGCGGGCATTTTCATGACATCATTTCTATAGTCAATCCAATCTTGGCGACTCTCCAAATGACCCAAATTTTTTACATCAGACATTACACTAACCAAGTAATAATTGAAAGGCGTTCACCTTTTGTAACTGGTTTGATTTCATGTGGATACATGAAATTTGATGGGAATACCAATGCCGCACCTTTGGGTGGTTTATGCATCATAGTACCATCCCAGAAACAAAACTCACCACCCTCATAATCATCATTTAAGATGAGTGAACATGATAGACTTCTTTGTTGAGTGACAAAACTGTCTACATGTTGAGTATAAAATTGTCCCTCTTTATATCTTAGTAGTTGATATCCAGTATCAATATTGATTACAAAGTGTTCAAAATCTTCATGATATTTTTTGCTTACACTTGAAACTGATTCAAATAAACGATCATCTAATTCTTTTCTTAACTGACTATTTCCAATGACTTCTTCACCACTTATAAAAATTTGATCAACATTTCTAATGCTAGGATCTATTCCACTACCAATCTCTGCTGGTTCCCATATATCACAGTTTGAATATTCTTTGGCGATTGCATCACAGAGATCTTCTGGTACAACATCATAATATACTTTTACATAGTCTTCTAATATATTTGTTCCTCTTTGCTTGAACTCTTCTACTACTTTCTTTTCTTGTAGCATTTCAAGACCATCTTCAGATATAACAATTTCCATGTTATCTGAAACTTGTGGTTTCTCTTCCTCCATTCGTTCTTCTTTCAGAACTTTTTTGAGATTTAGATAATCTTTTATTCCCCTTGTTGGTCTGGTTTTATTTTGCGAATCGAACACGGAAAGTGCTCTATCTCCCCTACTTCTAACATAGTGTAAGAAGCATTGGGTATACCAGTTACCTGTATATTCTTCTCTCCAATGTCTTGCAGTACATCCAAGATAGATCATAGCATCTCCGGGTTTTAGAGATACCCTGACTTCTTTACCATCTGGAGTTTCAATCCAAATGGGCCAATCTTCATCACCATCAAGATTAATTGTTAGTGAAATTTCACACTCACTGCGATCAGTATGACCTTCAAGGGTAGCACCATTCTTATACACTCTAGCATAGGTATAAGTTGGTAGAACAGTTTCCCCGATAGCAATACTTACTTCGGGACACTTTTGACATAATATCTCTAAAAATGGGAGATAGTTATATACAGATTCTGATTGTGGGACTTGATGATCCCCCTTTAAACCCTCTCTACGTGCAAATTCTCTAAATTCATCAGATAGTTCTTTGGCAGTACATGAATCAAGGAACCCTGGAATGACAGTATAATTCCTGGACCAGAGTTCTTCTTTATATTGAGACATAGTAAAAAATAATATAGAAGTTTGAAATTATTCAGCGTTTTCCAGTGCAGCAATAATGGAATCCAAATCTACCTCGGACAAGTAAGATTCTGAAGCCGCTTCTGCTTCTTCTGCGGCTGCCGCTGCTGCTGCTTCTTCTGCGGCAATTGCATCTAATCTGGCATTGAGTGCAGTGGTTGCTCCAACACCAAGGTTGTTATCATCAAGATTCGTAATTACAACGTTATCACCCATATTGGTACCCCATGGACCAGAACAGAGTTCAATTTCACCTCTGTCTACAATCCATTGTATTGCGTGCACTGAAGTGCTATATCCTACGTGTTCACAATGATAGGTTGGTACCCATGACATGTCGCATCCACTAGCAGATTTATCATCCACACGGATAAATCCATCATCAACAACTACTGTCAATCTTTGAATACTCATTGCTCTTCTTCCTCTCCTTCTGTTAGGTAATTGGTTAACGGAGTAACGGTAGTGGGAATCACTCCGTTATTTTTTAATGCTTCTTCAATATATATGCGTTTGTTCTGGTCATTCGCTTTCACAACTTCATTTCTGAATGATTCAACTGCTGATGCTGTTGATCGACCTTGTGCCGATGATTCAATTACCAAAGAAGGAATCCATCCTATAGCACAACCCCACTCATTCACATCTTGACCAGTGTTGGGGTTGTAACCCATAATTTGCATGTACCAAGCACACTTGTGTTCGACACAATTTTTCCTAATTAAAGGACACCACTTACTATCACTCATGTCATTTAACTTGATTTGGAATTATTATAACAGTATTTATGAATGATTGCAAATGATCACATTCACATACTGTACAGCGAAACTTTGGTTAGCACTGACAGATCCACCATTGGAACTGGATCCAGTACCATGATTATGAGCACCATTACCACCTTGAGCATTGGAGTTGGGACCACCAGGAGATGCAACACCTCTGTTAGATGCAATTGGAATAGGAGTTGATGCACTGTTAGTAGAACCACCACCACCATTATATGGGTGGTTATGGTTCGCCATTGTGTTGTTACTTATTGAAGTATTTCCAAGGTTGAATGATGTTGATACTGGAGCGTTGCCACTGACGTTTCTACTAGCAAAAGCACTGGTAAAACCATTAGATCCACCACTACCAGCACCAGTTCCAGATACAACTCTAAATGCTTTGTTGTTGTGACTTGTGATTTGACTCCATCCGGTAGGAGCGGACGAGCGGAACATTAGAGTCCTAGAACTCTGTGCGAAACCACCATGATAAATGCTGTTTAGTGTGGTGCTATCATTAAATGTTACACCAGATGCTGTTAAAGTTACTGCCATGATTCTCCGTTAGTATATTGATCAAGTACCACTATATGAACATAAAATAATGTCCACATATTGAACAGCAAAGTTAATGCTAGTGTTAAAACTACCATTTGCACTTCTACTATGTGGGTGACTGTGCCCTCCAGACGCTCCAGCACCACCAGTATTACCGTTGCCGGTACGGGCATTTCTGGGACTGTTAATGGGTATTGGTGTTGCAACGGTTACACCACCACCATTATTAATGCCATGACTATGAGATGCCATTGTATTAACACTCATACTATGATTACCAACGTTAGAACTGTTGATAGAAACACCGAAGTTAGCACCAAGGTTTCTGCCTGAAAAACATCCAGTAAAACTTTGGTTTCCACCAGTACCACCACCAGATCCGGATACAACTCTAAATGCTTTATTATTTTGAGATGTTACCTGTGACCATTCACTGGGAGCACTGGATAGGAAGAACAGTGATACAGTTCCAGTTGGGAAGTGGTAGTTTCCAGTGGAAATATTATTACCAGAGAACTGTAGTTGTGTATTAGTAATAGTTGCCATTATATTTCCTCCTCAACTAAATGTACAGTAAATGACATTAATGTATTGCACTCTCATATCAAGGCCCGCAGACCAGTTTGCGCTTGCAGAGACTCCCGATGGGTGACTATGCCCTCCACTGTTACCTCTATTACCGCTGTTACTGTTGGAAGAAGCGATGACGCCAACGTTACCAGCGGTGGGGTGTGGGTTGGCAACGGTAGTGTCACCCGCTTCAGTTGAGTGGCTGTGTGAAGGCAACTGTGGTGTACTAATAGTGTGGTTATTGATATTAGTACTAAATGGAACGTTGAAGTTGGAACTAAATGTTCTATTAGTAAAGGTTCCAGTAAACCCATTAGATCCACCAGTTCCAGCACCAGTGCCACTTACAACTCTCATCATCTTGTTGTTATTGGATGCTACTTGAGACCATCCAGTAGGAGCAGAACTCTGATAGAAATATAATGGTGTATTTGTTTGGGGTATCACATCGTACTTACTACTAATAGTAGTACTATCACTGAACGTTACCCCACTGGATGTTAAAACCGCCATGAA
>MDTC01121827.1_pt1 | contig 14126 bp, 11 predicted proteins | sample 811181 | NCBI WGS metagenome assembly MDTC01 (sample SAMN05326644, study PRJNA326480) | marine metagenome | isolation source: seawater | place: Pacific Ocean: North | collected 2011
CGCGCTGCGCCGCAGCGTCGATCACCCGACGGGCGTCAGCGTCATCGCTACTGACCAGTTCGATGAGCGGGTATCCGGCCTTGAACCGGTGAAATAACGGTGTGCTTCGTTGCAAACTTCACCTCCTATACAAATCGGCTGGTTTCGGCGTGCTTTACCCGCGTGGCGGACGACCCACCTGGCCTGGAATGTTGATCTCATAGCGCTTGATCTTATTGAGCAAGCTGCGCTGAGAGATGGCGAGTAATTGCGACGCATGCGTCCGGTTTCCCTTGGTTTGGACAAGGGCGGCTTCGATCAATCGGCGCTCTACCCTCTCAACCGCCTGTGGGATGCTCAACTCATCAGTCTCTGGATTCACCGGTAACAGAGATCGAGCCGATGCATTCGCTAACGATCCGTGGATTTGATCGGGCAAAACCGACACTTCGATTTGATCGCTTTCACTCAGCACACAAGCTTGCTCGATCACATTTTGCAGCTCGCGGATATTTCCCGGCCATGTGTGGCTCATCAACAGAGCCATTGCGTGAGGATGGACACCTCGAATGTGCGTCCCTAACCGCTTGTTGGATCGAGCCACGATATGTTCGGTCAACAGGGGTAAATCAACCAAGCGCTCTCGCAAAGCCGCCACCTCAAGCTCAATGACACTCAATCGAAAATAGAGGTCTTCGCGAAAAAGCCCTTGCTTGACCCGTTGGCGCGCCTTGATGGCGCTGGCCGCAACCACTCGAACGTCCACGCGTTGGGTGCTCGTCGATCCAACCGGACGGATCTCACTTTCTTGAAGAACGCGTAAGAGGCTGACTTGTAGATGGAGAGGGAGATCGATGATCTCATCGAGAAATAGCGTCCCGCCATCGGCCTGGGCGAAGAGTCCTTGGCGGTCGCTGGTCGCATCGGTGAAGGCACCTTTGACATGTCCGAAGAGTTCGCTCTCCAACAAGTTCGCCGGAATCGCACCGCAGTTGACGGCGACGAAGGGCGCCCCACGCCTCTCCGAAGCCTTGTGAAGCGCACGCGCCACCAGTTCCTTACCGGTACCGGACTCGCCATGAATCAACACCGTAGAAGGAAAACGGGCGACTCGAGTGATCTTGTCAAAGAGCGTGCACATCTGATGGCTCTTGCCAACCATGTCGTAAAAAAGCGCGCCAGGGGTCGATTCTGGCTCCTCGATAGGACGTGCGGCTCGACGACGTGAGCTCGCCGGGCGCTCCAGGCGTACGCGCTCAAGAGCCACTTCAACCTTGAGTTGCAACTCTGGCAGCCGAAAGGGCTTACTCAGAAAATCCAGTGCGCCGGCTTGAACTGCGGCCAACGCGTGCTCGATCGCACCATAGGCGCTCATCACAATCGTAGGTGGCAATCGCTCGTCGCGACGCAAACGTTGAACCAACTCCAACCCGGTCATGCCCGGCATATGGACGTCGACCAGGAGCAGATCTGTACTTCGTCCTGACAACCATTTCAGGGCTTGTTCGGCGTTGGTACAAACGTCGACGCGATGACCTAGCCCTTCCATCTGCCGACGGATCAACTGAGTCAAGCCTCGCTCGTCGTCGACGATGAGAATATGGGTATCGGTTCGATCCGACCCGGCCTTCATCGCCTAGCTCGCATTTTTTCGACTCTCCTCGAGCCACATCATCCGAGTGTCATGGAGCAATCTCTCTAAAAGCTGGCTCTCTTCAGCGGTCAGGTTGCCGTGAGTTTTCGCTTTGAGCATCGCCAAGGTGTCGATGCTATGGCGAGCTAGATCCAGGTTTATGTTAACTGGAGCTCCAGTTGGATCGGGCATTTTCCCCAAATGCAACATCACCGCACTCCCTAAAGAAGCGACAAAGTGTGAAAATTCAACAGACCCAGTACCGATGCTATCGTTCATTAAGCCCCCTAAAGACAGATTCCACCCTTGCGTCGTACCTCGAGCAGACTATCTTGCATCTTGCGCATTAGGCGAATACGCCAAAAGACGATACACCCAGAAGCGACGTTGATATTGGAAATGTCCCGAGCGTCGAGAGGGTTTGTCAAGCTGACAGGGTCGCAAAAGGTGACCGAGGAGACACAGGATCATGGGGCGTGAACCCATTCTCCACAATCCGCTCGAGCAGTACCTCCGCGAGGTCAACGCCTATCCTCTGCTGACGCGTGAGCAAGAGTATGAGCTCGCTGTGCACTATCGAGAGACTGGAGATCCCGAGGCTGCTCGTGCCTTGGTCACGGCCAATCTGCGTTTCGTCGTCAAGGTCGCCTACCAGTTTTCAAACTACGACATCAAACTCACCGACCTGGTTCAAGAGGGCAACATTGGCTTGATGAAAGCCGTTCAAAAGTTTCAACCCGACACTGGGTACCGCTTGATCAGCTATGCAGTCTGGTGGATCAAAGCCTATATCCAGAACTACATCATCAACACGTGGTCTCTGGTACGGGTCGGACCCGTCTCGCAACAACGTAAAGTACTCTTCGGTAAACGCGAACTTCCGGCCCCCTCCATCCAAGGACACGGAGACATCCGACGGACAGATGCCGCGGGCCAGGTGACCATCATCGATGTGGACGCAAACTTAGCGCCAGAAGAACCCATTGAGAGCGAAGAAGCCAAATCCGGCTCCGAAGACTCCAACGTCCAAGCCAAAGACAAAAGCAGTGATGAAGTCACTTTCTTGATCGCTGCAGAGGCTGCGACGGCTACCAAAAGACGCACCAGAAAGACCCGAAAACCGACGCCAGAAGAGGTAGAAGGTTGGCGCAAGGCCGCCATGGCCGCCCGCCGCGACATGAACCTAAACAAGCCGCTATCCGATGACGGGCGGATGACTTTAGGCGAAACGCTGGCCTCACCAGAGCCCAACGCTGAAGATGAGTTTGCAAGCGCTCAGATCACCTCGCTCGTAGCCGAACGTCTCGCGGAATTGCACGCAGATCTCAACGCCAAAGAGCAGGTTATTTTACAAGACAGATTGCTGGCCGACGAGGCAAGGACACTGCAAGACGTCGGTGAACAATTTGGAATCTCTCGCGAGCGTGTTCGACAAATTGAGGTCAACTTGAAAAAGAAGATTGCGAAACGACTGGAGAATCTCAGTCCAATCGCTCTGCTCGAGCCTCCCCGCTAGCCACACTACTCTCTGCCGGCAGCGGCTCCCAGTGCCTTCAGGTTAGGATTTTTTGCGCCGTCGTACCGGTTTTGACGCTGCCTTTGAGGCTGGCTTTTCCGAACTTGGCGTTTTCGTCGCCTTCTTTTTCGCCGCCTTCTTTTTCGCTGGCTTCTTTTTCGCTGCGGTCTTCACACTCGCCGTCTTTTTACGTTTGGCACCGCGCTTCTTTTTGATCGGTTTGCCGTAGCTATCGAGACGCTGCACAGCCAATGCGAGATCGACATCATCGCGAGCTACGCCTTTGGGCAATGATGCGTTGTGGCTTCCATCAGTGCAGTAATACCCCCAAGGGCCCTTGAGCACTCGGACCTCGGTTCCACTGCGAGGATGTTTACCCAGAATCACGCCCTCTTTGTCTTTGCGAGCCTGATCGATCAACTTCGTCGCCGTTGGCACGTCAACCGTAGTCGGATCGATGTCGCCAAGATTGAAATTAGTCGTTCCGTCAGTGACGTAGGGTCCCCATCTACCTCGCCATAAAGACAGAAGGGCTCCATCACGCTCACGTTTTCCAATTTCGGAAAGCATCTCGCGGCCGTTGGCTCGGGGCCGAGCCAACAAGGTCAACGCGAAGTCGAGATCGATGTCGACCGAGAAATTTCCAGGAGGCAGTGATCGGGTCTCTTCTCCACATTTGATGTAGTCACCATAGCGACCAACCAAAGCCAGAACAGGGTGTTTTTTGTCCGGGTGAACTCCCAAGTCTCTGGGCAAGGCGAGCTGAGCGACGGCGCGATCAAGAGTGATGTCTTCGGGCTTCATCCCGGTCGACAGACTCACCATTTTCGGTTTGTCCTCACCTTTGACGACGCGACCGTGCTGCAAATACCAACCGTAGCGGCCGTTACGTAAAAAGACCTCAACACCATCGGGACCAACACCAAGCGGGGCCTCACCCTTCTCTTTGGCTTCGATCAAGGTGATCGCGGCGTCCATGGTCATCTCATCAGGAGCGAACTCGTCCGGTACACTCGCTGTTCGAGTCCCCCACTTCACGAAGGGACCATAGCGTCCGACACGAACGTCGAGCCGCTCACCGTCACGCTCACCGATTGGGATCGTACTAGCGACCGCCGGATCGATCTGATCGCGAACAGCATCTAGCAAAGGCACGAGACCCTGCACGTGTCCGGTATCAGCGTCCTCGAAACCATCCCGATAAAATCCCTGCAGATAGACTCCGGCCTTTTCTTCGCCGCGAGCGATCGCATCGAGTTTGGACTCCATCTCCGCAGTGAATCGATAATCGACCAAGTGCGGCATATGTTTCTTGAGCAATGATGTGACCGCGATGCCGACAAAAGAAGGGACCAAGGCGTTGCCACGACGAAACGCATACGCAAGATCGATGAGTTTGCTGACGATGGCCGCATAGGTTGACGGACGACCAATGCCTTTGTCTTCGAGCGCACGAACCAGTGTCGCGTCCGTCAAACGAGCAGGGGGCCGAGTGTGGTGCTCGAGAGCTTCAAGTGTCGGAGCTGGGCCCCACTTGAGCACCTGTCCCACCTCGAGGGCGGGCAACTGCTCCGATGAGCCTTGATTCGTTGATTTCACCGCCAAGAAACCGGCTACAACGACCACGCTTCCGCTCGTACGGAAGTTGCAATCGTCAATCGCGATATCCACCGTTGTCTGCTCAAGTTGGGCATCGATCATCTGACTGGCGACTGTCCGTCTCCAGATCAACTCGTAGAGGCGATAGCCGTGTTCATCAAGGCGTGATTTGGCGTCTTCGAGCGAGACAAAGCTCGTACCCGAGGGTCGAATCGCTTCGTGCGCCTCTTGGGCGCCAGCAGACTTGGTGACGTACACGCGAGGCTCACTGGGCATGGCCGAAGCACCAAAGCGGTCAGTGATCGTCTCTCTCGCCGCTCCGACAGCCTCGTCCGAAAGACGTGTTGAATCGGTTCTCATGTAGGTGATGAGGCCCTGCTCGTAGAGGCTCTGTGCGATACGCATGGTTCGCTGCGCACTCATTCGCAATTTTCGGTTGGCCTCTTGTTGTAACGTCGAGGTCGTGAACGGTGCCGATGGCCGCTTTTTCAATGGCTTCACTTCTAACGAAGCGACTCGAGGGGTGTCATTTTTGAGTCGCTCAATCAGCGAGGTCACAGCGTCTTTGGTCAAAAGCACGGACTTGTTGTCTTTGCGAATGCCTGTTTTGGCATCAAAGTCATTGCTGCTAACGACCCGTTGACCGGCGATGCGGTTCAAATTGGCTCGGAAATCGATGCCCTGCGGACCGCTAAACGATGCTTTGGCGTCCCAATACTCAGAAGTGGCGAATTGGATGCGCTCAAACTCACGTTCGACGAGCAACCTCAACGCCACGCTCTGCACGCGACCTGCGCTGAGACCAGGTTTGATTTTTCGCCACAAAAGCAGTGACACATCCCAGCCATAGAGACGATCGAGCACGCGTCGAACTCGCTGTGCGTTGACCACATCCATATTGAGTTCACGGGTGCTTTCGAGCGATTGTCGAATCGCCGTTTTGGTGATCTCACGAAAGACCAATCGACGTACTGGAACCTTGGGCTTGAGTTCTTCAACAAGGTGCCATGAGATCGCCTCTCCCTCGCGATCGTCATCTGTCGCGAGGTATAGCGCGTCCGCCTCTTTGAGTTGTCGCTTGAGCGTGTCTACTTGTCGTTTGCTTCGCTCGGGAACCTTGTAGATTTCTTCGAGAGGTTCAAAACCGTTTTCAACGTTGATCCCGTAGCGTACCCACGATTTTTCACGCCGTTTATCTTTGGCGCTGAGGTCACTTTTGCGCTCAACCAAGTCGCGAACGTGTCCGACGCTAGCCTCGACCTCGAAGCCATCGCCGAGATACTTGCGAATAGTTGACGCCTTGGTGGGTGACTCAACAATCACCAATACGTTTTGTGGTGATGTGGTCTCAGATGTGGCTTTGGCCATCGATGTCCCTCATTTGGTCGATAGGGTTGTCGATACGACAAATCGACCGTAGACGTCCCGGTGCACAAGACCCTGCAGTACCCACTGCAAAAGCTGTTGAGTCACCTCAGAGCGCGGCAAGTTGCAGCACTCGATCAACTCTTCTGTGCTTACTCCGAGGTCCGAATCACGGATCCTGCTCCACAGCATGCGCTCGTTCGGGCCCAATTTTAACTCGTCAATGACGAGTATCGAAGACTCCTGGCTGGAGCCAGCAGTCGCGTATCGTTGCCACCCAAAATGCGTCCCGTCAATGGTGCGAGTACTCAATGCACTGCAAAGAGGTAATTTCCGTCGTCGGGTTTGGAGCGGAGATAAGAGCAAATCTCGACTTAACAACTTGCTACCATCATCCACTTGCAAGCAATCGATTAGGGCGTTTATGGCGTCTTCGTTCGGACTGATCGCGCGAGCCCCAGATTGCAGCAAATGAAGCGTTCCAACCGAGTTGATCTCACCATCGCTCCAGGGGCAAGCCATCACCGGAATCCCCAAACGCCAGGCTTGGCGCGCACACTGTAAACTACCTGAGCGGCGATCCGCGCAGATGACGATGAGCGCGTCGACGGCCTGGGTTAACAAGCGGTTTCGCTGACGAAAATGACTGATATGAAGAGCCGTCTCCGGCGCAATAGATGTGACGATCAGTCCATGATTTGAGACCCGTTGAAAGAGCTTTTGGTGGCTTTTGGGATACGCCTCGCGGCAGGAAACGGGTGAAAAAATCGCTGTCGGTTGGCCTCTATCGAGCGCGGCCCAATGCGCCGCAGCATCTACGCCAATCGCTGCCCCGCTACAAACCAATACCCCTTTATCGGCCAACAGCCCGGCTATCATGGTCGCGCACTGAGCCTGTTTGGGACTCGGTCGCCGCGAACCCACCACCCCAATTCGGATCCGGTGAAGACATGATAGGTCACCGCGAACCCAAACCTTGTGAGCAGGCCCACGTTTTAGCCACAACCCAGCTCGCTGAGCGTCAAGTTCCTGAACTCCTCTATGGGCGCCTTGACTGCAATTGTCCTGTCCATCTGTCGACACAACATCCCTCCCGAATTGAACTTTCGGAAAGGTTGACGGCCACCGGCGTGTCTTTGGTCAATTTTGTCACAGCTCTGAAGCGATTCCGCTATCCGCAATGGCGCAGACGAGCGGCATAAAAAGCATCGACGCCCTGTTGAAGAGGATGTGTCCGCAGATCGCCCCGCTGATCCAAGAAGGGCTGCACCCAGTGAGCGTCGCTCGGCTCGCGTCTCCATTGGGGGGCGTTGCGCAACAGGTGTTCGACCACCATGGGGCCCTCTTCCTCGGTGAAAGAGCACACGGCATAGAGCAACAAACCACCTGGGCGGACCATCTTGGCTGCCTGCTCAATGATTCGAACCTGCAAGGCGTGATTGTAAGGCAGATCGGCCGCTATTCTGCGGTGTCGAATCTCCGGTCGTCGGCGCATCGTCCCCAGACCACTACAAGGCGCATCGCAAAACACAAGATCGAAACTCGCCGCGGCAAAGGGCAAAGGTTCAGCGGCATCCGCAACGACCGTGTCGAGAGTCGTCAACCCAGCGCGCTCTACAAGACGCTGCGCTCCTTGAAGGCGTCGTTCATCGACATCTACAGCCGTGACGGGCGCACCGGATGCGGCCAAAAAAAGCGATTTTGCGCCACGACCAGCGCAGAGCTCAAGAACCTTCTGATCGGAATTCAGGCCGGCCCATCGAACAACTGCAGCACTGGCGCCGTCTTGAGCGATCGCTGCCCTGCTCGTAAAAATCTCAGACTCAAAAAAATGACCCGATTCCACTCTGTAAACACCAGGGATTTGACCGATGGAGTGAAGAGTTAACTCGGCAGCCGCTGCGCGATCCTCAAAACCGATTTGGTGGTCGGTACGCACATGAATGTGCTGAGGAGCCCGTTCATCAAAAGCCCGCAGCAACGCGGGTCCATCGATGGAAAGCGTTGCTGCATAATCCGACACTCGTTTGACTAGCCATGGAGGCAGACCCGAGCTTGCGTCCCCTGTCCAAGGACGTTGACGAGCAAGCCGACGCAACACAGCGTTGAGCAGACCAACTTTGTTAGGACCAACGACCTTGCGGACTTCATCGATAGTCGCGGCGATGGCAGCATGGTCTGGGATCCGTTCGAGTAGCGCGAGTTGATACGCGCCGATTCTCAGCGCGTTGAGGACCTCCGACGGCAAGCCACGAAGCCCGCGATCAAGCGCTTGCTCTAGCCACCGGTCTAGTCGTCTGCGGTGACGCAACGTCCCGTAGACCAGTTCGGTAACCAATCCTCGATTTGGTCCTGAGATTTTGGACGCACGCAGCGCTCGATCGAGAGCAGCCTGACTACCTACCCCTTCATTTTGCACCGATTGCAATACCAAAAGAGCAAGACATCGGGGCAATTTTGATGTGGATGATGCCGATGCAGAACGCTTGGTCACAGGACTTCCTTCACGAGCGGCTATTGACTCCGACGCCCGCTCAGTGCCATTGCAGCCATCAGCGCTTTCGTCAAGCATCCATTCGGAGACAGATGCCAACTGAGTCCAAAGACAGAGGAGCCAAAGGCTCCATGAGCCCGCTTCGTCGGCTCGTACCGATCGTCGGAACGATTGGGCTGCTCGGCTATTTGGCCTCTAGCACAGACCTCCAGGCTGTCGCTGATGCGGTTCGTCATGCCTCAGTGTCAGGCGTGATCACCGTTTTGGTGATCGCAACGATCGCGACCTGGGTCGGTGATAGCGCCTGCCTAGCGTGGCTGATCAGCCGGAACTTAGCTGGTCGCGGCAACCCACAAGGGACCTCTATGCGACAGTTGTTGGCGATCAAGGCCGGGTCCTATGTTCTCAATATCATTAACTACAACGCTGCAACCCTTGGGATGGCATACCTGGTCGCCAAACGTCGGAAGGTCTCCTTTATTGAGGCAACTGCCGCCTTGTCGGTCCTGAGCTATATTGATCTTTTGGCGCTCGCGCTGTTGGTGACCACCGGGCTACAGGTGGCGCCAGAAGTGCTCGGGGTTTTGCCTGGTTTGGTCGACCGACTCATTGGGCTCGTTACGATCGTATTTACACTCGGAGTCGGCATTTTACTTGTCATCCAATCTCCGTTGAAATGGGGCCCCTTGGACAGGCTGCGAGCCTGGTCATTAATCCGCCCTCTCGCGGCAATGAATCCCTTAGACATGGGTGTCGGTGTAGCCATGCGAGCGTCCTTCGTGATGCTCTACGTTGCCGCAAACTACGCGATGATGCTCTGCTTCGGAATGACCCCAGCCTTGGGGCCGATGTTGGTGATCGTGCCCGTTTTGACGGTCGTTGGAGTCGTACCTCTGTCGATCTCAGGGATCGGCACGACCCAGCTACTGATGCGAACCCTGTACGCGCCTTTCGTCAGCGACGGCCGTGATCCCACTCCAGTAATTGATGCGTGGTCAACGGTCTTGATCTTTGGATTCATTTTGGTGCGATTGGTGGTCGCGATCCCGTATTTACGTACGCTGATGAGCGAACTCAACCAGCGAGAGAGCCCCCATCAACAGGATCCTCAATCACAGAAATGAGGGAGGCTCGATCAGTGCAGTCAATGCTCGGTGATCGAGCTCACCGATGATGCTCAAAACGTCTCCTTGTCGAGCCGCATGCACGATGCTGTAGCCAGCCAGATAATCCCGTACAGCACCATGGGCAACAGCCACCTTATTGCGCGCTTCGGAGCGTTTCGTCAGGTAGCGTACGACGGTCACAGGCCTGTCAAAGGCGCGATAACGAAACGACACCACACGATGCGGCCCAACGTGGCCCAGACGCGCGCCGATGAGAGTCACTCCTGCCCCCTCAGCGATCGGCAGTCGACTATGCTGCGGAGCGTGCCTCTGCAGCCACGCGCGAACCTTCGAAGCGCCACCAGCTACCTCAGGAGGCAGCGCAAGCTGATGACTCGAGACCAGCGCGCGCAAGTTTTCAGTCGTGCGGATCGCGCGAACTCCGCGGTCATCTGCCAGAAAGTCGTCTCCGACCCCACCGCCGATCACCTCTGCCCGATTGAGATTCGCCACCATCCGTAGCGGGCCCTTCGAAGCCGCGCGCTCGCTCACTGTCGAACGCGTCCTGCCTTGAGGGTGTCGCTTGACGACGACCCTGCGTGGTTGGAGAGACTTTTTTGTCGGAGTTGCCACGATCGTCGCGCGCTTGGCTGGGGCCGGCGTAAAACTCGGTAACAGAGCCAGCGCGCCCAATCCTGCAGCCAAGGCTGTTGGCAAGGCCCATGATGCATGTCGCCACACAGATGGCTGCTCTTCATCGAGAGACATGCCCACACGCTCTGCGAGCCCTACCGGTGTCTGCACCTGTCTCAGAGCCTTTCGAATCCCTCGTCGCAATTGATTGGTTACCCCAATCATTTGCTTGCAAGACGCGCAAGAATTGAGATGAGTCTCCAACGCGATCGCATCTGAACCAGCGAGTTCGCCGTCTAGATAAATATCCACACTCGCGCGGACGTCATCACAATTCACGCCAATGCCCTCCTGAACCAATTGGTTACTTTGACGCCTGGCGTCGACGATTTTGTTCACGTGCCGCGTCCAAGGAGATGACATCGGTCCCGCGGTCAGCGCGCGGAACGATACCTTGCTCCATGGCATGGCCAAGAAGTTTGCGCTGCATCTGACGTCGAGCCCGATACAGTCGGCTCATGACCGTACCCACCGGACAATCCATCACCTCGGCGATCTCCTTGTACGAAAAGTCTTGTAGGTCGGCGAGGAGCAGCACAGTGCGAAAGTCGTCGCCGAGAGAGTCCAGAGCCGACTGCAAGTGATCGCTGATGAGCCCGTCCAAGACCTGCTCTTCTAGAGGTCGGTAGATGCCTCGCCCTTGCGCATACTCCGCCACCTGCAACTCAATCTCAGGCAACGCATCAGCCTCGACCTGAGGTCGTCGTTTTTTCGCTCGTTGGATGTTGTAAAAAGTGTTGGTCATGATCCGAAAAAGCCAAGCACGACAGTTGGTCCCAGTCTGGTAGCGATGCCAGCTCTTAAAAGCCTTGGTAAAGGTCTCTTGGACCAGGTCTTCGGCGTCAGGCTTCGATCGGATCAGGTGCAACGCATAGCCATACAGGGCGTCCATGTGCGGCATGGCCTCCTGATTGAAACTCGCCCGCTTGGCTCGTGACGATCCGCTGCCGGTAAGTTTTGAAAACATGTGTCCCCGAAGTTACAGGTTCGGTGGCAAGATTTACCATCCATCCCTGTCATAACGCGCCAGCCTCACCAGCTATTCCCATCTGATGATATTTTTTTTCTAGGGTCGCGTCATCTACTCACTGAGCTTCGGCGCTTCATTGAAGACCCTGAGCGGCGATCTGCCGACCATGCCAAGGCAGTGCAGATGGACGTACACGCCGAAGCATCTGAGGGCTTGACAAGGGAAACCGGGTCCATACACTCCGCATCCCTCACGCCGGCTGCGCGCTGGTCGTGATGCCCAAGCGGACACAGGCTTTGAGCCATCGTCGGTGGGTGTAGCTCAGTTGGTAGAGCGCAGGCTTGTGGTGCCTGACGTCGCGGGTTCAAGCCCCGTCACCCACCCCACATCTGTCTTACGTGACACATGTCGCCACGCGGCATGTGTCACGTAAGTACGGTCCTTTCGACTGCCTGACTTCGACGTTTCCCGGCGTCGCCGAGGGTCTTCGACAAGCTGCTTCACGGCTCCCTAGCTCAATTGGTAGAGCATCGGACTCTTAATCCGCAGGTTGAAGGTTCGAGTCCTTCGGGAGTCACCACGGTGAAGTCTACGGGACCCCCGTCGTTTCGCGGCGGGGGTCTTGTTATATCTACTTTGGGGTGGTTTAGGACGAGCTCACCGGGCCAAATCAATGCGACCGTTCATCGGTCGCGCAAGCGAGAGTGGCGGAATTGGTAGACGCACCAGATTTAGGTTCTGGCGCCTTATGGGTGTGGGGGTTCAAGTCCCCCCTCTCGCACCGAACAGCACAGGCGAAATTCAATCACCCACATACGTCGTGGGGTTGAGGAGTTCAAAGATGCAGGTCCAAGTCGAATCGGTGAATCCAGCGCGACGTCAAGTCAAGCTTCAGATCCCTGCAGACCAGGTGTCGCGAACCTGGTCGACTGTGATCAAGCGCATTGGAGGCCGCGTACGGATTCCCGGATTTCGACCCGGTAAAGCGCCCAAAAAGTTGTTGGAGCGGCGCTATGGCGCGGCGATTCGCGAGCAGGTGCTCGAACGCTTGCTGACGAAAGTGATCCCACAAGCGTTAGATCAAGCCGGACTCGAGCCTTTGGGTCGTCCGGAACTCGACGAAGTCGGCGAAGTCCGTGACAACACGGAGTTGGCGGTGAGTTTTTCCTGCGATGTACTGCCGGATATTGAGCTCGATGGCTACATGGGCGCGACCTACGAGATTCATCGAGTCGAAGTTGATGACGAGGATATCGACGCAGAACTTGAGGCTCGTCGACAGCGCGCCGCTAAAGTAGTTGATGTGGACGAAAGCGCCATCAAAGACGACATCGTTCGCGTCAAATATGCTCTGAGAGCCATGGTCCAAGAGCCCGCTGAGGAGCCGGATTGGCAAGAGCGCCGGATCCCCGTGGGAAGCGCGACGCCATGGCTGTCCGATCTGGTCGACGGCCGCAAGATCGGCGACATCCTCGAGGGTCAAGTTGAACTGCCTGAGGATGAGGGCAGTGAACTCGCGGGGGGCCCAGCCTTAATCCGAGGAGAAATCCTCGGCATTCAGCGCCGAATGGTGCCCGAACTCGACGACGCCCTCGCTCAGCAGCTTGAACTCAAAGACCTCGCTGAGCTCCGGCAAGACGCCGAGCGCGAGTGCAACGTCCGAGCAAACCGACGCAATCGCGCGATCCGTCAGCAAGCCGTACTCAAGGGCATCCTAGACAACCATGAGATCGCTGCTCCGCAAGCCTTGGTCAATCAAGAAATCGACGGCCGAATCGGCCAGATGTTTGGTGGGATGAACCTCAGCGATAATCCGGGCCTTTCTCGCTACCTCGAGGAGTTGCGAGACAGCATCCGCCCAGAGGCTGCCAAGGGTGTACAGCAAGCTCTGGCAGTGCGCCGCTTGACGGAACTCCACGAGATCGAGGTCAGTGACGCCGACATCGATGCGAAGATCGAGAGCCTCGTCGAAGAAATGGCCGACATGGAAGACCGCGTACGAGAGACCTTCGCGACCGATTCAGGCCGTGAAAACCTCAAGGCTCAACTGGTTGAGGAGCGCATCTTCGACCTTATTTTACAGGGCAGCACCGTCAAAGACGGCCCAGTGTTGCACCTGCGCGATCCGGACCCGCAACCTGAGGCTGAGGCCGAGGAAGCTGAGGCCGAGACCAAAGCGGACGCCGAGTCCGACACGGATCAGACCGAGAGTTCTTCGGAGCAAGACGCCGAAAAGAGCGCTGAAAACGAAGAGTAAGTCGACGATCCTTGCGTCGAGCGGCAAGTTCAGACAGCTTGAATTTTCTGGCGCGGAGCACAGCCCGGCTGACGCGAGCGCCGACAACTGAGGAGCCGACCATGTCCTGGGTGCTGCCAACAGTCATCGAGACCACCCCGCGAGGCGAACGCGAATGGGGAATCTATTCCCGACTTCTACGCGACCGCATCATTTTTTTGGGTTCAGAAGTGACCGACGCCCTGGCCAACTCCATTATCGCCCAATTGCTGGTGCTCGAAAGCGAGGATCCGAAAAAAGAAATCTCGCTGTACATCAACAGCCCCGGTGGATCCGTGACAGCTGGCCTGGCGATCTACGACACCATGCAATACATCAGGGCGCCCGTTTCAACGATCTGCATTGGCCAAGCAGCATCCATGGGCGCGTTGCTACTGACCGCAGGTGCCAACGGACGTCGATTCATGTTGCCTCACGCCAGAGCCATGCTCCATCAACCCTTGGGGGGATTCTCTGGGCAGGCATCGGACATCGA
>MDTC01085361.1_pt1 | contig 14125 bp, 13 predicted proteins | sample 811181 | NCBI WGS metagenome assembly MDTC01 (sample SAMN05326644, study PRJNA326480) | marine metagenome | isolation source: seawater | place: Pacific Ocean: North | collected 2011
AGGGCGGCCTCAGCAGCCTGTTTTTGAGGTTTTTTGCCCTTATTCGAGGGTAGCTCCATAGTTGGCCCCCAGAAATCGAAAGAAACGCCCCCCTTTCCTTTCACTTCCAGAGGAGTATTATTGAAGAAGGCAAAGAGCTGGTAGTACTCTTCTTGAGAAACGGGGTCGTACTTGTGACTGTGGCACTGGGCGCACTCCATGGTGGTTCCCAGCCAAGTGGTGCCGGTTGCATTAACCCGGTCGACCACTTGGTTGACCCGGTTTTCCTCAGGATGTACTCCCGCCTCCACGTTGCAGGTGGACGTACGGTGAAACCCGGTAGCCACCTTTTGGGAGAAAGTCGCCTCGGGCAACATATCACCCGCAATTTGTTCGATGGTGAACTGGTTGAACGGCATGTCGGCGTTCATAGCGTCAATCACCCAGTCACGGTAGGCCCAACTGTCGCGCAATTGGTCGGCCTGGAAACCGTTGGAGTCGGCATAGCGTGCAAGGTCGAGCCACTGGCGGGCCCAATGCTCGCCGTAACGAGGCGACTTTTGCAAGGCGTCCACCACCTTTTCGCGAGCGTTTTCCGAATCGTCGGCCAAGAAAGCGTCCAACTGCTCTACCGAGGGAGGCAAGCCGAGCAGCCCCAGACTCACGCGACGCAACCAACGGGCTTTGTCGGCGGGCACGGAAAAGGTTAAACCATGCTCCTCGAGGCGGCTTAAAGTGAAACGATCGATTGGGTTGACGATTTGCTTGGTAGCCTTCACCACTGGCAAGTCGGGCCTCTTTGGGGGCACATATGCCCAGTGCTTGTCATAATTCCCACCCTCCCCTATCCAGCGACGCAAGTTAGCCACTTGCTCTTGGGAAAGCCCCTTACCTTTCGGCGGCATACGATCCTCGCCTCGATCGGTCACGCGGTTGATAATTTCACTTTGAGCGGGTTTGCCTGGATTCACCGCCGCCAAACCGGATTTTCCGCCTTTGTGGGCGAACTCCTCGAAGTCAAGCCGCAGCTTGCTCTCCTGTTGGTCCAATCCGTGGCATTGAAAACAATGTTCGGAAAGGATGGGGCGAATCTCACGATTAAAATCCACGCCATAAACATTGGAAATAAGGCCGAAAGTTAAAAAGAAACTTTTAAAACTTAGAGAGAACACGATCGAACTAACTTACACACAAAGGAAGAAATCCAAAGATTTAAAAATATTTATGAACCAACTCAATGAATTAGCTTAGAGGACTTTTCAATTTTTGAAACGATTTCACACCCTCTCAATCGCAAAGAAAGACAATTTTTTTTGCACAATCCTATTTTGCTAGACTCATCGAATACCAATCGTTCTTGAGGCGCAAGCGCACAGGGGAATTAAAGGTTGCTGAAAGGTTGGCGGAATTAAGGATTTCTTTTTTCGGACCGGAAGCCACGACTGAACCTTCGCGAAGGAGCAAGGCGTGAGTGAAGCCCGGGGTGATCTCCTCGATGTGATGAGTCACTAGAATAAGAGCAGGACCTTTAGACTTTGTCGCGTGAGTTTCCATGAAAGCAAGATAGTTTGCCCGGGCCACAGGATCGAGCCCGGCACAAGGCTCGTCCAGAAAAAGTGCCTTGGATTTAGCCATTAGAGCGCGACCGAAAAGAAGTTTCTGACGTTCGCCTTGAGAAAACTGTCGCCAGTACTTTTCCCGAAGATGACTGCAATCGATTTGACGAAGAATGCGAGAAGCTGATCTTTGCTCCTTCGGATCGACGTACCCCCAGAAATTGATCATTGCTCGAGCTCCGCTAACAATGACGTCGAGAGCTGACTCCCCGTGCTCGATCATCCGATTGACCTCGCTTCCGACGTATCCAATGCCCGACTTGACCTCGTTCCAATCGTCCTCACCGTATTCGCGACCAAAGGCGAAAAGCCGGCCCGTTGTTGGTGCCATGAAAGCATTGAAGACATTCAGTAGAGTGCTCTTTCCGGATCCATTCGCACCAAGAATAACCCAGTGTTCTCCTTTCCGAACCGTCCAGTCGACATCTCGGAGGATCAAACTGTCTCGAGCGACCGAAAGACCGCTAGCACTAAGCAAAACCTTGTTCAAGGCATTCATTAGAGAAGGGTTGATTAATTGGTGCTTTCCGGGGAATCAATTCGAGAAATCATGCTTTTCAGCCCATTCGAACGAAACTCCCCATCGTAACGGTCCCCATATTTCCTGAGCAAAGCTTCTCGCTCTTCAAGTGTCAATTTGGATTGATCTTTGCCCTGAAGTTCGAGGTCGGCCAACATATCTCTTTCAGCCATACGAACAATAAGTTCTTCCCAAAAGGAAGCGTCCACGTATTCGTCGAGGATCTTTACGATCGTTTCACTTCGATCACTAGACCATTTCCGAACATACTGACCGGTCGACGAGTCACGCATAATCAAATCCCGAGATCCCATGTCCTCGAAATATGAGTAAATCTTTTGCTCCAGCTCGAAGCAACCTTTTCTAGAGCTGTCTTCGCCCCGGCCATAAGCATCTAAAATCATCCCCGACAAAGTAAGAACATCCACCAAAGCGCGGTACTCTTTCTGCGTAAATTCGAACTTCATTTATGCGACCATTAAATAAAGAGGTTTCAATCTAGGGTCAGGAAAGACAGAAAATGTGAATCCAAGGCGAATGTTAAACGCCGAAAGCCGAACGAGATTTGACCGCTGGGATGAATCAGCGAGGAGAACCAAAGGGGGGACCACCACGCCCGCCACGCCCACGAGAATCGGGCCGGGGTTCTTCACCTGCAGCTGCTGCAGCTTGCTGCCGTTCAATCACGCGATTCAAATCCTTCACCACTTCTTCGCGCCTTTTTTCATCCGAAATGGACTCCGCCCAAGTGAGGGCATTTTGAGGATCTTTCTGAGCCACAGTTCGCACAAAGGCCTCTACCGGCTTATCCATCCCCGCGCTGGCAGGATACTTGTTCAACCACTCTGCTGTGGCGGTAGGATCTTTGCGAGCCCACTCGCGAACAACTTCCTGCATCCCTTCCGATCGACTGGCTCCCTCGGGCAACCCATCAACCCATTCAGCAGCAGCCACAGGATCTTTTTCCGCCCAATGATCGGCGACGGACTCCACAGCTCGGCGCTTGATCTCTCCCTCCTCCATCTGGCCTGCCCAACCCGCGGCGCGATCCAAATCCTCGCGAGCAATCTTTTCGGCCAAACGTCCGACGGCAAACTCCTTCAAGCTATCTGATTCCAGTTCGTTCGCCCAGTTGACGGCGGTATTTTCTCCCTTATTCCAGGCTTTTTCCAACATCATGGATGCAGCTCTTCCACGATTGCGACCATAGGGCATCGACTCCATCAATTGTGTTGCTCCGTCAAAATCCTTTTCAGCCATTCCACTGATGATACCGGCAAAGTAGGGGTTATCGTCTCCTTCGTAATTGTTCTTCGCCCATTCGATCGCTGCATTGGGATCGTTTCTGGACCAAGCATCAAGAACAGCACCGGAACCGATATGCTTTTCAAAACGCGACAACTCCCCCACCCACTCCAAAGCTCCCGCAGGGTCCACCTGAGACCAAGCGTAAGTGAGCAAACGGAGTTCACTAAAACGAGTGGGACCTTCAGGCAAAGCCTTATAGGCATCTATCGCAGACGACAAATTAGACGAAGTCGGGTCATTGAGAACCTCGGTAAATGCAGCTAAACGCTCCACGGGGTTGCCGGATCGAAGACGCTGTGAAATAGATTTTTGCTCCGCCTGCATATCGACCTCAGGTCGCTCTTCAAAGGTCAAATAACTTGGTTGCTGTGTGCTGGACACCTCTTCTTCCAGAGTACTAATTTTACTAGCGTCCAACCCGGTTGGCACAAGCGATTCTTCCTTACTTTTGACACTTGCAAGAGGTTCACTGCCAAGATTGCCCCCACCCTTAAGCTTCCCATCAGAGACAGTGAACTCGCTGCTCCCTTCAAGCCCTAACCAATAGGCAAGAGCCACGCTGGCTACCCATATCGAGGCAATCAAAATTTTGTTAGTCATAAGATGAGCTAAACAGAGTTCCCACGCCTAGTCAATGCGAGTCCCGACCACGCCACCATTATCCATGACACCACCAAGGTTACCCCACCCAAAGGCGTAACATGCACCAGCCACTTCGGTCCGCCTAATGCCCATGTGTACATTGTACCGCAAAAAAGGCAGATTCCGATCACCATGATCCACCCCGCCCTTTTACACCGTTTAGCAAAAACTTCGTTCTTGCTTCCGACGGCAATCGGAATAGCCAAAAGCCCCACCGCATGCAGCAAGTGATAATCCACGGCAGTGCCGAAAGCTTCTCCCTTTCTAGGGTCGGTCTCAAACACCTCACGCAACCCATGAGCAGCAAGTGCTCCCAAAAGCACACCCAAAGCTCCCAATAATCCAGCCGCAACCAACAAGTGTTTCATAAAGGCGAGACTAGCCTCTTCAAGCGAAGACCTGAAGCTAAAAGCAAGAAAAGTCTCGCAGAGAAAGACCTAAGAGAAGAAATAGAATTCATGAACAAAGCAAAGAATTACCGGCTTGCCGACTTCAACGAAATCGCCGGCACGCCCTGCCCTTGCGGCACTGCCAAGCGAGCATTCGTCGCACCCGACAATTCCGTAGCCTCTATGCACGTCGTGGAGATTTCGGAGACGAGTCGTGTCCACTACCATAAGAAAATGACTGAAATATACTATGTGCTCGAAGGTGAAGGATACTTCGAGCTAGACGGTGAATCCGTTCCCGTCAGCTCCGGATCTGCGGTACTCATTAAGCCCGGATGCCGCCATCGAGCAGTAGGAACACTCAAGATCATAAACGTCCCCGTACCTAGCTTCGACGAAGAAGACGAATGGTTCGATGATTGATTAGAGATTCATCCCGAAGCGGGACATGAACTTGGTTGTCAAAAGATAAAGGGCTACCGTCAGCGCCAAGCCAGCCCCGAGAGCTCCGTAAAACCCTATGCCCTTTCGCATTAGCCACGGAAGGAGTAGAAACATGGGCAAGGATGGAATAACATACCAGAAAGTCCCCTCCGAATGCTTGATCAACCTTTCCGCATCCTGTGTTTCACCATAAAGCCAAAGCATCCCTAGAACGGAAACCAAGGGTAACGATGCAATCAAGCTACCCAAGATTGCCTTTTGTTTGGCCACTTCCGAAACCAGTACGATGATTCCGGCCGTCAAAAATGTCTTCAGAGCATACCAAGCCATTTACGATCCTCCTATTTTGAATTACTACTCCTAATTAAAAACAGTACCCGCTCACGAATGAACATTCGCGGACCACATTCATTCAAACCAATATCGAAAGACGGAAAATACAAATAGGAAATTCGAACGGGTACGAATCCGATAAAGGAGATGTGTCGTAGCATGAAGAGATTTGAACTGCGGACTGGTGTGATTGCAGCCCTTATGGTCGCGACTTAAGAGTTAGGTCAAACAGTTGCAAGAGCTGCCCGCTTGGTAGCTCTTTTGCGTTCATTGAAGTCGAGAAGGTGTTTACGAAGACGAATACTTTTGGGAGTGACTTCCACAAGTTCGTCGGGGGCAATGTACTCTATGGCACGTTCCAAGGAAAACCGAATGGGAGGCGTAAGGGTGACGGTGTTGTCGCTGCCGGCGGCCCGATGATTGGTGACGTGCTTGGCTTTAGTAGGGTTGACGGGAAGGTCTTCGGTGCGAGGATTTTCCCCAACTACCATACCGGGGTAAACTTGATCACCGGGACCTATGAAAAGTTTTCCGCGAGTTTCCATGTTGTTCAAAGAGTATGTCATGCACTCTCCTTTCTCCAAGGAAACCAAAGTGCCTGTACGACGAGTACGGATGTCACCGCTGTCGGGACGATACTCCTTGAACAAGTGAGACATGATACCCTCTCCGCTCGTAAGATTGAGCAGCTCGAACTCGAAACCAATCAAGCCACGGGTAGGAATCGTAGCTTCGAGAGATGTGCGGTCATTCTTGGAGGACATGTTCTCAACCAATCCCTTTCTGTTGGCCAGTGACTGCATGCATCCACCGACGGCGTCGTCGGGAACTTCTAGGTAGACTGTTTCAAAAGGTTCGTGCCACTTGCCTTCAATTTGCTTCTTAATTACGGTTGGCCGGGAGACCAGTAGTTCGTAACCTTCCCTTCGCATCTCTTCAACCACCACAGCGACCTGCATGGCTCCACGAGCACTGACCTTGAATTCTACGGCATTATCTGTGTCTTCCAACTTAATTGAAATGTTTGTACGGGCTTCACGCACAAGACGCTCACGAATTTCACGCGAAGTAACGCGATCGCCTTCCAATCCTGCGAAGGGACCGTCATTCACGGAAAAAGACATCATCACCGTGGGAGGATCGATCTCAACAAAAGGTATAGGTTCGACCTCCTCGTTTCCAGCAATCGTTTCACCAATATCAACGTCTTCGAAACCGGAAATCCCCACGATATTCCCCGCAACGCCTTCGGATGTTTCCTGAGTGGCAAGTGCGGTATATTCGAATACTTTTGAAATTTTGCCTCGCTGAGGAGCTTTGTTCGCGCGCAAACGCCAAACGGCATCACCAATAACAGCTGATCCGGAGAGGATCTTACCAATTGCGATTCGACCAACGTAGTCGGACCAATCGATATTCGACACAAGCATTTTGAATTCCCCACCCTCTTCGATTTCGGGAGCCGGAATAGTGGAAAGGATGGTCTCGAAAAGAAGCGTCATGCCTTCGGGATCATCATTCGGGTGCTTGACTGTAAAACCGTCCTTGGCACTACCGTAGAGAAAAGGAGCGTTAAATTGCTCCTCGTTCGCATCAAGATCGAGAAAGAGCTCGAGAACTTGATCCTGTACCTCAATCGGTTGGGCGTTCGGTCGATCGATCTTGTTCACGAAGACGATCGGGGTAAGGCCGGCAGCCAAGGCTTTCTTCAATACAAAGCGAGTTTGGGCCTGCGGACCTTCATACGCATCCACCACGAGCATGACGCCATCGACCATCTTCATGACACGCTCCACCTCTCCACCGAAATCGGCGTGACCGGGAGTATCTACAATATTGATGAGGTTGTCTTGCCATCTAACCGACGTGTTCTTCGCCTTAATGGTGATACCGCGCTCACGCTCCTGATCCATGGAATCCATGGCTCGGTCCTCCAATACCTGATTTTCCCGGAAGGCTCCGGAATGCTTCAGCATTTGGTCGACGAGAGTGGTCTTGCCATGATCGACATGTGCGATGATGGCAATATTTCGGATTCGCTCTGAGGTGATGGGGCTATCTGACATGCCGTCCATATATAACTTTCAAATCCATGATTGGCAAGCGGGTAAAGAGGCGATAGGCCTCAGCCAAAATTTCAATTCAATCTAATTCAGGTCACTAAATGGCAACCCATTTCGCATCCTGAAAAACAGCTCAGAAGCTCCAAAATATATTGGCTCAGCCCCACTTATGGGGAGCGATAGTTTGACTGATTCCAGGAGTAGCCAAAGGCGGAACCTCGTGCTTGCCAGTATTCCAATTCAAATCCTTTGGGAATCGATCCTCCTTCGAGTTCATTGCCATATCCCACGAAACTTGACGACCTGTATAGGCCGCCATGCGTCCCATCAGGGCCATCATCGTGCTGGTGCACATACGCTTGCCATCGTTGATCGGCTCACCTCTTCGAATCGCCAGATACATCTCGTCGTGCTCGACTTGATACATGTTCGGCTGAGGTCCACGATAGTCCCAGCGACCCTTCTTGTTATGAATTACGCAACGACCGCCTGCGATTTCCGCTCTGCCCTCGGAACCGATTAGGTAGTCGTTATTCTCATTGTGACAACCTCTTTGCTGTCGACAGCCAAGATAACCTCGAACGCCTTCTTCATAGAGGTAATTGATCTCGAAGTGATCGAAGATATTTCCTGAATTGTTAGGTATCTGCCTACCGCCCACAGCTACGCAGCTGAGAGGTGGTTTATCCTTCATCGCCCAACCAACCTTGTCCACGCTGTGCACAGCCTGCTCGATCAATCCATCACCACCACACCAAGCAAAATTATACCAATTGCGTACCTGCCATTCGATATCACTCCACTCTTCCTTGCGAGAAGAGTCGGCAGGCATCGGCTTAACAGGACCAGTGTAGTAAGTGGCATAAACGGACAGCAAGTCGCCGATCTCTCCTTCATGAATGCGTTTGTAGAACTCACGTCGAGCTTCATGGTAACGCCAGCAAAAGCCGGCCACCACCGAAAGACCTTTTTTCTTGGCGAGCTCGGCGGATTCCATGACCGAACGCAAACCGGGGGCATCGGTCGCCATGGGCTTTTCCAGAAACACATGCATTCCCGCATCGACCGCCGCCTTGAAATGCTGTGGGCGAAAACCGGGAGGCGTGGTCAGGATCGCCAAATCTATTCCGCTATCGAGCACCTTACTGTAGGAATCCAACCCCACGAATTGACGTTTTTCCTCTACGTTCACTTTGTTCCCATGACTACCCTTGACGGATTTCAAGCTGCGATCCAATCGATCCCGTGAAACATCGCCCATCGCCCAAAGCTCGACATTACTATCAGCAGTCAGCGCCTGCGTGGCGGCTCCCGTTCCACGACCGCCGCATCCAATGAAACCGATCTTGAGTTTCCGACTATCCGGTTTGCCGAAAGTCACACTTGGAAAGGCAAGTCCACCAGCGGCCACAGCCTTACCGGAAGCCTTCATGAAAGAGCGGCGATTTGTTTTTTGGATTTCGATATCTTTCATAGGAATTAATGCAGAAGTTTGGAATAAGCTAAAATAGACACTGACGACAACCGAGCGTTTGCCCGAATGCACACGACTATGGCTTTGGATGCTTGGCGAGATAGTTTACACCATCGGTAATCAGACCGCGATACTCGTCGGTGGCCCAATCGCCCATATCGTGTCCTACGGTCAGTCCCATCACTTGAGACTTCCCTTGGGGGCAGAGCCACATTACGGTAGCCTTGGCTTTTCCTTGAACGCCTTCGATAAGAGGAATAACCGAATCCAATTTGTAAATATTGTTGTAGAGCTCGGTGTTGCCTGTAGTGAACTCCTTGGGGAAGCTCTTGGTCGCAGCATGGTTGCCGACCTTAATCATCTTGATGGGTTGCTTGGGACCATGGCGACCGCTAGCCACCCCAGTGAAGTCACCCCATGCGGGAAAAGGTTTCTCGCCGTGCTTTTTTCTCCATTCGGCAACGAGAACCGGGTCGGCCTTAGCGTCACCCTTGTAATCAGGGCCGATTGCTCCCGTCTTCCCGTCCCTGAAAGTGGGCCACCAACTATGCATGGCACAATGAATGAGCATGGCGGGCACACCGTTTTCTCTTGTCTGGGCAACCAAATTGGCCTGAGCCTCTGTATCTCTGCTCTTGGCAAAGCAGAAGTTGTAGACGATGACGTCGTATCCCTTGCCGAAGTCGGGGGTGCGCAGTTTGGCGATCTGCGGTTCGTGCTCGCCAGTCAGGATGGACAGTTCCCAACCGGCCTTTTCGGCGATTTGGCTAAAGATTTTCTTTTGAGCAGTGTACTTGTGCCACCTGCCTGGCTCATGAGTGAAATACAACACCTTAGTCGCTCCCGCTAGAGAAGTGACAAACAAGGCGAAAATGAGAAACCCCATAAAGGGCTTGAATGGGTTTGAAGTCATAATTCGTATCTTTGGAAGTTGAGAATGGTGGCGAAACTAATACTGCCAATTACTTCAACAGATGGGTACGCAAATCCTGAATGTCAACCTGCATACCTTTGTAATCTCAAGGATTTGAAGTTTGAGCATCTATAATTCTCGTTCAATACCCAAAAGCCGTGGCACTTGCAATTCGCTCGTTTAAGCTCGGATATTTACTCACCGAGAGTCACCCATTTTTTCTGGGCAAAGCTGTAAAAGTAAACGGGGGCCGCCGAACCTTCGCGGAACATCAACCAGCCGGCGGTCTTGCCACTGCTTCCAGCCATGTAAACGTAGGGGAAGGTTTTTTCAGCTGTCCAGATCCAACCCCAGTCAGGCTGAAAGTACCATCCGTAAGTATGAGGTGTGGCGTTGGTGTCCAATGCCTGACTGGGGAGTGCATCCACCAACCGGGTGGCATTGGCTTCGCCTAGAGGAGTTCGAATTAGTTCACTACCCTTGAAACCACCGAAAAACTTTACTTCGTTCTTCAAGCGAGACTCCAGAGATCCGGTCAAACGGTACTCTCCCTCCGCGACCCATAACTCGAATCCTGAATCAGCCTGCTCGACAGCTTTCGACAATTCCGTAAACGCCTTGGCCCAAGAAGTTCCATCTCCACCCGCGGAGGCATTGTCGTCGACTCGCAGGACTGAGTCCGACGCGACCATCACCTTGACCATCGAATCGGGATTCGCTACGGCCCCGCTGCCGGCTACTCCTCGTTGAATTTTATCCACATGCTCGATGCCCTCCACCACCTGTCCCCAAACTGAATACTGACCATCCAGAAAAGCTGCATCGGCAAAGCAAATAAAGAACTGACTGTTAGCGCTGTTCGGATCTTGGGCTCTCGCCATCGACGCAGTGCCTCGCAAATGCTTGAGCACATTGAACTCGGCGGAAATATTAGGCAGGTCGGAGTTTCCCGTGCCGACGAGGGATCGGTTGTAGTTACTTTTTATGTTTCCGTGTTTCACATCTCCCGTCTGCGCCATAAAACCATCGATCACACGATGAAAAGCAACCCCATCGTAAAGACCTGCCCGAGCAAGTTCTCGAATGCGGGCGACGTGCCTTGGAGCGATGGTGGGATACATTTCGATCACTACTCTGCCAGTAACAAGATCGATCAACAAAGTGTCTTCGGGCACAAGATCGGCTCTTGTCCTCGCGTCTCCTACAAAACAAAAGGCAAAGGAAATTATAATGACTATTATCTTAGGGTTACTAAACCTCATGGATCAACTCTTCTAAAGGTTAAGGGCAGAGGAGCAACGAACAAAATCCATTTGTAGCCTCCGATCACGAACCTAGCTTGGTGATGAGAAAATTTATCTTACAATCCAAAAATTCGGCTTTGACGCATGCATAGATCAAACAATAAACCTTAACACTCCCTATATCATGTCACTACTCTCAACAGACCAAATTTCATCTTACGAAGAAGACGGTTACGTAATCGTCCGAGGACTTTTTTCAACAGAAGAGACGCAATTGTTACGCTCAACGGCTGATCACGACAACGCCATGGACAAAGCTTCCTCCTCCATGGACGACGGCAAAGGGAATGAAGTGCGGCTCGCCTTATGGAACCATCCCGGCGATGGAATATACGGCATGTTTGCCCGCTGTAAACGGGTGGTCGAATCCGTCGAGCAACTGCTTAATGACGAGGCATACCACTACCATTCCAAAATGATTTTGAAGGACGCAAAGGTCGGAGGTGCCTGGGCTTGGCATCAGGACTACGGTTATTGGTACCAAAACGGAGTTCTCTTCCCCAACTTGTGCAGCGTCATGATCGCCGTGGATGCGGCCACAGAGGAAAACGGTTGTCTGCAGGTTCTCAAGAATTCGCACAAGATGGGCAGGGTGAATCATGTGTTGTCAGGGGATCAAGCGGGTGCCGATCTGGAACGAGTTGAGGAAGCGAAAAAACGCCTAGATCTTGTACATGTCGTGCTGGATCCCGGCGACACTTTGTTCTTTCATCCTAACTTGCTGCACTGCTCGGCAGCCAATAATTCGGAAAATTCTCGCTGGGCCATGATCTGCTGTTACAACGCCGCAGCGAACGACCCCTATAAGGACTCGCATCATCCCCGTTATACCAAACTTAACAAGGTGGAGGACGAAAAGGTACTGGAAGTCGGTTGCGCAAACACCACAAACTCGGGAGTCTCCTTCGCAGATCTGGAGGCGGAAGACGAGAGTGCCCAAAGCCTCGAAGAATCGAACGTTTAATCCTCACAATCTTATGAAACTTGGAATCATCAATAGCGCTTTCGACCAAGCCGGCGTAGACACCAAAACCGGTTTGGAACACATAGCTAGAATCGGCTTCGACACGGTGGACGTATTCACTGAGGCCATGACCATACAGGAAGAAGAGATTCAGCTTATCGAATCGACCTGCGGCGAGAACAACCTACCCATAGTGTCCGTCGTGGTGGTCGCAGCAGGCTTGATCGACTTCAACGACCCCGTCCGCGACTTCCATGTAGAAAGGGCAAAGAAATTCGTAGATCTCGCCGCTCGTTTTAAGTCGAACAACCTCCTTCTCGTTCTTGGCGAATACATTTGGCAACGCGAGGTGATCCCTCCTGAGGCGCAATGGCAATGGGCCGTGGAGAACACATGCAAGATAGCCGACTACGCAGCCGAGCACGGAATCGAAATTGCACTAGAACTGGAGCCGTTCAGGCTGAGCTTGCTAAACAACGTAAAAGAGATGGTCAGGTTCATCGACGACTGCGACCACCCCGGAGTGAAGGCCAATATCGACGTCAGTCACCTCGTGCTCGCCGACGTCTCGCCGTCTGAACTGGCGACCCTAAAGGGAAAGGCAACACATGTACACATAAGCGATTGCGACGGAAAGGTACACGGAGACCTTCCTCCCGGCCGAGGAGTGGTGAAGTTCTCCCCCTATCTGCAAGCCATTAAAGACCTCGATTTCGATGGTTCCGTATCACTCGAACTGGAGTACTCACCTGATCCATCGAAGATCGTCGAATGGGTAGAGGAAGCCTACCGCTCAACGGCCGAAATGATGGAACAAGTCGGTCTTCGCAACTAATAGGACACGACGTGTCCGAGGACGACGACTATGGGTTGAGCTCCGAAAAGGTCGAAAAGACGATCGATCCTCCACCAGTCGACTACCTTCCCAAGAAACCGAAAAGCTACAACCCGAAAATCGGCTTGATCGGAGCCGGAGGGATCAGCGAATTCCATCTTAAGAACTACAAGGCATGCGGTTTCGAAGTCGCGGCCATAGCCAACCGCACGCGATCAAAGGGAGAGGAAAAACGGGATCAGTTTTACCCCGAAGCCCTCGTATTCGAGGATTATCGAGAATTGCTGGCGGTCGAGGATATCGAAGTCGTCGACGTAACCCCCCACCCCGCCGACCGTTTGCCAATTCTTAGAGAGTCGCTGATCGCGAGTAAGCACGTCCTTAGTCAAAAACCTTTCGTACTCGACCTTTCCGAAGGCGAACGACTAGTGGAATTGGCCAAGGAGAAAAACCTGAAGATCGCCATCAACCAGAACGGTCGATGGGCTCCACATTTCAGCTACCTGCGCAACGCAATCGCATCGGGTTTGATCGGGCGTGTGATCTCCGTGGATTTTTCACTCCAATGGGATCAGACTTGGATTAAGGGTATTCCCGGATTCGAAAACATCAGGCACATGGTGCTTTTTGACTTCGCCGTCCACTGGTTCGACATAACAGACTGCCTTATGACTGGACAAAAACCAACGAAGGTATTCGCATCCGCCATTGGTTATTCCGAGCAGGAGTATCGCCCGCCCGCCCTCGGCGCAGTGATCGTGGAGTATCCCGAAGCCCAAGTCCGCATGGCGTTCAACGCCCACACCAAGCTAGGCGAAGAAGACGTCACAACCGTCATCGGAACAAAAGGTACCCTTCGGTCACGCGGTCCCGGGCTCAACGAGCAACCCGAGGTCGAGGTTTGCCTCGAGGAAGGCTCGGTCAAAGTTCCGCTAACCGGCAGTTGGTTTGAATCGGGCTTTCAAGGAACCATGGGCGAACTACTATGCGCCATAGAAGAGAACCGAGAACCCTCCAACAGCGCCCGAAACAACCTCCAGTCGCTGGAGCTTTGCTTTGCTGCCCTTCAAAGCGCCGAGACCGGGCAATCGGTCAAGCCCGGAGAAGCTCAAAACCCGCCAACGGATTAGTTGCAAACCAAACGGAAACCCCTATCAGGGGGCCGGCTCAACAACTTCCTTAACTTCAGAATTCAGGCTCTTGAAGAGCTTGAACAAGGGGCTATTAGTCGTAAGTATCAAAGAAGACTGGCTATCGATTATCAACTTGTAGGTTTCCAAGGTTTGGAGAAAGGCGTAAAACTCGGCAGCCTCGGGTGTCTGGTTAAAAGCCTTGGCATAA
>MDTC01080123.1_pt1 | contig 14123 bp, 13 predicted proteins | sample 811181 | NCBI WGS metagenome assembly MDTC01 (sample SAMN05326644, study PRJNA326480) | marine metagenome | isolation source: seawater | place: Pacific Ocean: North | collected 2011
ATTCACACAACTTTGTCTCCATCTAGACTAGACACCCAATATGGTTTGCGCTTTTCGACAAAGGCTGCGACTCCTTCTCGCCCCTCTTGACCGAGCATACAGCTGGCGAAACCTTCTGCAGCAAAGTCAAGAGCCTCACTTCTCGATTTTCTTAAGGTCTCGAAAAGAATTGACTTTGTAACCGCATTCGCTCCAGGCGCGCATACCGATATTTGTTGTAACACCGCCTCACATTTGGCCTCAAGTTCATCTAAGTTTTCAGCATGATCATGCGCAATTCCGAGCGAAACCGCATCATCCCCCCTAAATCGAGCACCCGTCAGCATCAACCGGCGTGCCTGCGTGAGCCCTACACGCTCTGTTACAAATGGAGCTATCTGTGCGGGAGGAATTCCGAGGCTAGTCTCACTTAGACGGAAACGGGCATCACTCATAACAAGCGTCACATCGGCAACACAAGCAAGGCCAAGTCCGCCGCCGATCGCGGCACCCTCTACTAGTATAATAACCACTTGTGGCTGTTCATTAAGCTGACTCATCAAAAAACCGAACGACCGATTGCCTTTTGCAACTTCAATAGAGCTTCCCCTTTTCGCTAACGATTGAAAGCTCTTTAAATCTGCTCCAGCGCAGAAAAAACCTCCCTTTCCTCTCAACACAATCGTCCGAATAGTCCGATCATCTTCAACTCGTTTGAGGGCTCTACACAACCCATCGGTCATCTCAATTGAGAGGGCATTTTTGACCTCAGGCCGATTGAGCCAGATAGTTAAAACACTGCCCTTTCGTTCAAGAATCAACGTGTCCATGCCCGCAAGCTGACTCTCACTAATCCTTGTCATCAATTCCTCCATAAATTTTTGTCGAACCAAATCCTTGTAATGTCGAAGCTGTTTCGTCTCAGCTTTCAGTGGCGTACTCGATCAAAGTTCCGAGTAAATCCCGAGCATAAATCTGGTATGTCTCGGATCAGTCATCGCGTCGTCCATAATGCCGCCAGAAGTATTAGATGCGTCAGATTAGCCATCTGAGTGTTGTGCTAAATTTTTTACTTGTACCTAAAGCATCCCCTTATCCCTCTCCCTGTTATGCAGATCTAATGAAAATTATTGCACTATCCTTCTCATAAGGTACAAAGATAGTCAATCTGTGAGCCAACTTTTCTCGGGACTTGGCTGAACTAATTTCCCTAAAGCCCAGTAGCAGTAATCTAAGGAATGAAGGAACATCATGAATAACCAGCTTAGATCCCGTTCTTTTGCTCAGAAAGACCCTATAGACTCTAACGCTTAAACTATCTGAGTAAAGAGTTTTTCTACAGATAAATTTCCATCTATTAGCTCTTAAAAAATTCACACTATTGAAACTCGACCGCCATGGCACGTGCTCGTCGCACATCAGCTTTTCCACTGCCAAGTAAAGGAATTGAATTGACAACCTGATATTCAGATGGGAGCATCAATGCTGGACATCCGAGATCCAGCATTTTTTTGCGAACAGAGGTGAGATCGAGCTCTAAATCACATACTAGAACAATTTTTTCACCTCTTATAGCGTCAGGCAACCCAACCGCAATTATTCCAACTTCCTCTGATATGACACTTCTAAGAGCACGCTCGACGGCCGTCAAGCTAATCATTTCACCTCTTATTTTTACAAATCGCGAATAGCGATCTATGATGGTAAGGAAACCATCTTCGTCGATAATTCCTTTATCTCCGCTTACATACCACTTAAAACCATCGATCTCCTTGATCACCCCTTTTGTTTTACCAGGCTCTCCAAGGTATCCATGCATCACTTGTGGCCCGCTAATCAACACCATGCCGGCGTCACCAATGGGTAGCTCCTCGAATGTTTCCGGATCCACGATGATGCAACTTGTACCGGGAACGGGCATTCCCACAGTCCCAAGTTGGCTACCCTTTTGAATTTTCAGCCTGCTCGGTTCCAGTTGGTCCGGCAGATTACACGAGGCGACTGGTGCAGTTTCGGTAGTCCCGTACCCCTCGAGAATCGTTTTACCAAACTTAGACTGAAAATCCTGACGCACCTTATCGTCGAGTTTTTCAGCCCCAGAAACAACTAGACGAAGGCTAGCTAGTAGCAGAGGATGAATCTTTTGATTCTGGGTGTAGAGCCTCAATAATGATGACGTGCCGCACATGATGCTTACTCCATGCCGTGAAATTGATTTTGCGGTCGAGAGAGCGTCTGTTGGGTCAGGCTGGCAAACCAGAGGAATCCCCTCAATTAGCGGAAGAAAAGTTGTAACAGTAAGTCCGAACGCATGAAATAACGGTAATGAACCCAACATTACATCGTCAGACTGAGCATTAACAATCTCTGCCACCTGTTTGATATTAGACATAATATTTTTATGAGTAAGTGAGATCCCTTTGGGTGATCCCTCACTCCCACTTGAGAACAGAACTGCTGCAATTTTATCCGTATCATTATTATGACTATAAATTAGTCTCAATAAACTCTCGGGGAGAAACTTAACAAGTAGCCAATATAAACCTAATTCTATTTTTGGGATTTCCGCTACCAACTCCTCCAGATGTATTAGCTCTTGGCCATGGAAGGCTGCCCGGATATCAATTCCGCGCGCCTTAAGTTTTTTTAGAAAAGTATTCGATGTAACGATAACTTTAATTTCTGCAGTCTCGCAAGCGGACGTGATATCCGAAAGATTAGAGGTATAATTAAGATTTACTACCGTTTTTCCCGCCAATAGACTTCCCATATTTGCTAATGCTGCCCCACCACTCGAGGGTAGCAATAAACCGACATTTTGATCAGCCACTTTCTTGGAGATTCTTACAGAAATCGCAATCGCAGCGCATAAAGCCCGAATAGCGGCAAGAGGCGCCGAACCCTCATCCACCAAACTCGGAAGATTTTTTGATCTTTTGACACTAGTGATCCAAGCGTTTTGAAGAGTTGGCAGCGTTTCCACGTAGGATTGCCATGACGCCATGGACAGTCGTAAAATCTGACGCTTAACTATCCCAGCCGAAACATCATTTGCCAAGGGTAATCCAAAAGCGACCACAAGATCTCTTAATGAACTATACGAGTAACTCTTTCTTAATCGAGTCGAAGACATCGAAAATTGACTACCCCGAAGACCCTGGAGATAAAATGGAATAATGACATAAGTATTTTTTGCTAGGGCCGGCAATCTCTCAAAACCTCTGCGAAACTGGACAAGATGTCCTGTTCTAGAAATTGTGCCTTCAGGGAAAATACACACAACTTCTCCCACATCTAGCAGCTTCGAAACTTCAAGAAGGGCATCCTTACCACCATCGCCAAGCTCAATCGGAACAGCACCAAAAATCTTGACAATCCAATTTATGTACCATCGATCATAAATCGATCGCTCCATCACGAAGCGAATAGGTCTAGGGGCCGCGATCTGAATAATAGCCCAGTCTATCCAGCTGACATGATTTCCTAAAAGAAGTACCCCTCCTTGCTCAGGTATGGAATTCAAGCCCGAAACTTTAATTTTATAATGTCGTTTTATCGTCGAGGTTACAATAAATCTAATCAAACTCTGAGGTAATTTTAACACAGTAAAAACACAGCCCGACAGAGCAACTACAGCTATAATCGGAAACAAATAAGCGGACACTCCCATAACAGTTAGCACACAAGTCAACGCTAAAAAAGTGATCATAGCTATATTTTGGAGGAAATTGTTTCCAGCTATGACGGTACCTAATTCTTCCGAGCGCGCATTAAACTGAATAAGGGCATTAAGCGGAACGATAAACAACCCACCCGCTATTCCCATAATGAAAAAATTAACCGCATGCAACCAAATTACGTCAAGATGAACCACCAAGAAAAGTCCAGTGCAGATACCCATTGCACCAATGGGTATTAGTCCAGTTTCGATGTAACCCCTGGACCAGCGTATTGCAAGAAAAGAGCCCAATGCGATGCCGATTCCACTCGCTGCCATCGTTCCATTAATAACTCGAGTGTCGGTTATTCCAAGGACCTGTTCAGCAAAATTCCCAAAGGCCGCCAACTGCACCTGACCCACAGCCCAAAACACCGCTAGGCCTAAGACAGATAGTCGAATGATTTCGTTGGAAATTAATGGCCTCAATGCCCTGATAGCCGCACGCCCTGAAAGATGTTCAACTGGTCTAAATTCGATTTTGGTCCCGAAATCGAGCTGCGGTAGTCGATAGCAGAGTAGCGCCTCTAGGAGACTCGTTACTACCAGAAGCCAACCGATTGGTGCAACTGCAACCAAAACATCTGCCTCTGTGATCGCGTCACTAGGGTATAGGTGTTCGAACACCTGTGAAAAAAGAAAAGTGCTAACTAAAATCGCGCAAATAACAGTAGCCTGCGCTAGCCCATTTCCCTCTGCAAGACGGTCTTTTCCGAACAACGATTTTATATATCCAGATTTAGCCGGCGAATAGATGGCACTTTGCATAGCTAAAATAAAGGTCATTACAAAGGCAGTCCAGAACTGCCCAGTGTAATAGCAAAAAGTTATTGCAAGCGTTATTCCAACTGCGAGGGCCGCCGAAAGACGCATCACCACATTTTTTGGGAATCTATCACCGGCAAATCCCGCAGGTGTAAATAATAGAATAAATGGAAGAAGGATCAGTGCATTTAGTATTGCAGTGAGGATGATTTGGTGCTCACCATCATAGACTTTCAGAATTGTGTTCTGGATCGTGATCTTATGTCCAAGATCTAAGAACGCGTTTAAAAACACCACCATTAGGTAGGAGAACGCGCCCTTAGTCTTGATTATTTGACTCATCTATCCTCCTTGTATAGACAATTTAAAATTACCCAGCCAATAAATAGCATTTTAATCGTCCTTTCCGCTTTTGCATCAAAATAACAACCAGAAGATATAGGTTCTAGATGCCATTACGAATTATCACTAAACTTTTAACCAAGAGTATGGCACATCAAGGCAAAAACATGTCAGGATAGTGAAAACTAAAACGTCTCAATCAAGAAAAGACAGTTAGGTAACAAATAAAGATAGGGGTGTGTCCAATGGAATTGGGTATTGCAGGGAAAAAAGTAATGGTATGTGGCTCGTCTGTAGGGTCAGGCTTTGCATGCGCTTCAGCTCTTGCAAAATCGCGGAGGGCTTAACAGAGGAGTTCAAATAGCAGTCATCGATATTGTAACCGAGCGAGGACAAGATGTTGTGTTAGCAAAATATCTAACACCCGATATATTAATTAATAACAACGGTGGCCCTCCTTTTGTTGAATTCGAGTCCCTTAGCAGGAGTGATTTAGAAAAAAGTCTTAAAATGAATATGATAACGCCGATCAGAATGATACAAAGAACTTTCAATTCTATGGTTATCAAGGGATTACGTTGGGCTATTAAATTACATCCGTATCCGTAGAAATGTGAATCTAAGTTGTAGACCTTTCTAGCGGTGCACTAGCATGCCTCTCCTCTTTTTTAGTAGGAATTTCACACTCTTTAGCCAATAAAGGTTCAACTATTAACCAGCTATTGCTGGAATATTTTTTCAACAGAATGATTGAAAGAGAGATGCAAAGTTAATGCAGAAAAAATGGAGTACCAGAGGACGAAATTTCGGACAGAATAATTTATCAAGCCCCAGCAAAACGTTTTGGCAAGCCTGAGGAATTTGGGCAGACTTGTGACTTTCCTTGTAGCAAAACCGCCGGCTAGATTACTGGGCACAATATCTTAATCGGCGGGGGTTTTTATAAAAATGCCATTTGAAATTCTCAAAGCTCGCTATGGAGAACTTTTTAATAACAAAGGTCCGCAAATTGGTCGGAACTCAGAGGCCGCCTCGATAAGAGATCGCGCCGTCTGTTCACGAACAGCATAAACAATTGACGATAATTCTGGCCAGCCGTCAAGTCTGCGCAGTAACAAATCAAAATCACCATCTCCTGATAGCAACACGATGCAATCGATATTGTTATTGTTGTGAAAAACCGTATCTAATATGTCGATAGTGATCCCAACATCCCAATCACCTTTCCTCGTGCCATCGGCGCGGCTAATGTAAGGTTTTAACTTTACGTTGAATCCTGACTCCCTTAAAAAATTTTGAAATATCATCTGTTTCCGATCCCCACGGTCAATGGCATAGGCTTGAGCAATAACAATGTCACCCTCATTTTCAAGCTCACTCAAGAGTCTTCTATAATTAAAATAGCATCCATATCTTTCTTTAACAGTGTAAAATATATTTTGGACATCAACGAACAGTGCAATTTTTCTCATAATAAGCTTCCCCTCTGAATATTCAATCACTAACTGCGAGGAGTAGATTTTTACATAAGCTAAGCTCGGATGTGTTAAAAAAAGTGTCTCTGTAACTTACAGTGCCCCATTTATGCCTTGCTTTTAGCTCTTCAGATTTCTAAAGTATTAACCTTGATCCATGATAAATATATTCGATTATTTAACTTTAATAGGGGAAAACTTGTATGTCACTTGAACTAGTAACCGCCGGTTTAAAAGAAAAAATCGGGGAAGACTGTGGGCTTGGAGCAACGGTAAAGTTTGATTTTGGGGATAACGGAAAACTCTTCCTTGATGCTACACAAACGCCTAATATTATTAATAATGATGACGCCGATGCTCAGTGCACCATGGTCTTGAGTATGGAGAATTTCATGTCGATGGCCGCGGGAGAACTTGATGGCACTGCGGCGTTTATGTCAGGGAAGCTCAAAATACAAGGCGATATGGGTATAGCAATGAAATTAGGCCCGATGTTAGCTTAATAGAGGTCAGTAAAGGAAATAATATTGATGTGGGGATTAGCCTGTCTCAATAATTCGGCAGGCTAATCAAAGCATCCTAAGTTTAGTGTAATCAGCATTCCGGTAAAGTATTAGCTTGTCAAGAGTCGACATTCTCAAACTTCCGATAAATAATTTACCTTCCCTTTCATAAGTACTTGTTATGACGTGATATGCGCCACGCTCATCTGATAAATCAAGTCTCAGTTTTCCATCCAAGTCCAATCTCAATATGATACTTTTTCCCTTTGGATTAAAAAGAAAGTTGCGTGGCAGGGCACCTAGTAGCTGACGTATCCGGGGGGCTTTCCGACAGAACATCATTTCTTATTGAGGGCGTGCCTATCTAGAAAGTATCAATTCTTTTAAATGAGATATTGTCTATATGCAAAAGCGACTCTGCAAACAAATCTTATCGTCCGGCATACGCATCTTATAATGCTACTTGACAGGCTAGCATTCATATAACTATCAAAAACTATACTCCTGTCTATAAAAGTAATAAAGTGGGTGACTTTTCTATAAATACTGTATATATTAACAGTATAAAAGGTGGGCTAATGCAAAAATTTTCAAATCTAGAGTCACTTCTAACACGCCATGATATTTGGCGTGGTCATAATCGCTCGATCATAAAAGATTCCTTGACAACCCAATATCCAGAATTAGATGATCTATTATGTGGCGGTTGGCCGCGACAAGCATTAGTCGAAGCAAATTTTAGTCGTCATGGCATCGGTGAGTTGAGTCTAATTTTGCCGACATTAGTCAAGCATACGCAGAAAGAAGGGCTATGCGTCCTTCTCGATCCGCCTTATCAACCTTATGCTCCTTCTTGGGCGTCAGCTGGTATAAAACTTGAAAATCTTTTCGTCATACACAGCAAATGTCGTAATGAATGGCTATGGAGTGCCGAACATAGCATAAGAAGTGAAGTCCTGCTGGTCGCATGGATAGGACAATATAAGTTTAACTATAGTAATTTAAGGCGAATACAATTAGCTGCCACTGAAAATTATCAACCGGCTTTTTTATACAACCATTTAAAACGTATTTCACTGTACTCTCCTGCCGCATTAAGACTGGAAATTAATAATTCGAAGCTACATGAAATAAAAATAAAAGTAATTAAATTCAATGGTTTAAATTCTTCTTCGCAAGTACGGTTGAAAACATATATAAATGATACGAAACGTATTTTACTGCACCAACTACCCGTGCCGATACATAATAATCATAAGAATACTGGTTTACCTTTCAACCCTAATGAGACCCAAGACTACATACTTAACACTTAATTTTAATATGAAAATCTACAACAGATATAGTCCATATGCCCCAAACAATTAAAATACAAGAAATCTGGCTCTATCTGCACTTTCCTTTATTGGCTATAGATGCTCAATTTAAAGAATCTAAAAAACAACTCTCACAATGTCCACAAGCAGTTATAACTCAAGGTCAAAAGACACAATATATATATTGTTGCAACGATGCTGCAAAGCAGCTTGGTATCCAAGCACAAATGTCCTTTTCGACTGCAATAACTCTCTGTCCTGAGTTACATACAAAAATTCGAAATGATAAAGAAGAAAGGCTCTATTTCGAGCAACTAACTCTTATTGCCTACAATTTTAGTCCCGAACTAATCATCCATCAAAATATTGGCCTTAGTATAGAATTATCTAATTGTAAAAAGCTTTATGGTAGTTATTCTAAATTACTCAAGCAACTAGAAGAGCAATTAAAGGAGAAATGCAGCCAAGTCTTCACAGGAGTTGGACACAACTCTTTAGCAGCGCGCTTATCAATAAAACATGAATTTCATACTCAAATACCTAAGAATAAAGAGTTAATTCGCCAACTACATTCCATAAAGTTAGATCAACTAACCCTTAAACACTCTCAAAAAAATAGCCTTAAGCATCTAGGCATAATCACTGTAGGTGATTTTCTAACTCTACCAAGCACCTCAATATGCCGTCGGTTTGATAATAAAATACTCTCCAAGATAAGTCTCTTAACTGCTCAAAATGATTTGCAAGAACGATATATAGCACCTAAAAAATTCAAAGATATACTAGAAAATCCTGACGGATTTTATAGCAAAGAAGATTTATATAAACCAATGAAAATATTGTTGGCACGACTCCAAAAGCATCTCCGCACTCATCAGGTAAACTGCAAAAAGATCTATTGGCAATTCTCTCCAATGCAAGGACAACCAAAATCTATGGTCATTAAATTATCACATCCATGTCATGGCTCTGATATTTTTTTCACTCTCAGTCGTTTGCAACTTGAACGAATTAATTTACCAAATAGTATCGAAAGAATTGTTTTATCTAGCAAGGAATTCATTATTAATACTAATGAAAACTTAGATTTTTTTCTTACTAAAAAATATATAAAGAAAGTTCATTTTTTAGATCAGGTCACAGCTAAATTAGGAGCTGATACCATATATCAACCCTGCTTTCAGGCAGAGTACTTACCAGAAAAAGCTAATCTAGCTGCCGACATATGCTCTCCCAAAACATCAAGTGATAGACATTTGCCATTACAACCACTGTGGCTGACAAATACACCTTTACGATTACAAAACCTCGATAATCAACCTTACTGGAACAAACCCTTAACGCTGTTACGTGGGCCTGAACGCTTATCTGACAACTGGTGGCAAGGTGAGCAACAGCGCGATTATTATATGGCGCATGATTCTCAAGGATCACGTTACTGGTTATATTGGGAAAAACAGAGCAAGGAATGGCACCTACATGGAATATTTGCCTAAAGAGTAATTACAAAAAGGCTCTACTGAACCAATTGCTTTCTGAGGACAAACTTCTGTACTTTTCCAGCAGGATTGCGCGGTAAAACATCAACAAAGTATAATCGCGTTGGCAATTTAAATCGAGCGAGTTGCGAACTTGCAAAGTTACGCAATCCTTCTAATTGCAAATCTGCGTCTGGTTGAAGTACCACCACAGCAACCACAGCCTCCCCCCACTTTGGATCAGGCTGACCGATAATGGCAACTTCGAAAATGGCTTCATGCGCATATAGAATATTCTCAACTTCAGCAGGATAAACATTCTCTCCCCCTGAGATAATCATATCTTTAAGACGATCACAAAGGTACAAAAAGCCATCCTCATCCAGGTACCCTATGTCTCCGCTGTGAAACCACCCGTTTTCATCAATTACCTCAGCAGTTGCTTCAGGTCGATTCCAATAACCTTTCATCACATTTGGTCCTCTAATGCATACCTCCCCTCGCTCACCAGCAGATAAAGGTTTATTTTCAGAATCTACTATACAAATGTCAGTATAGAGTGGAGAACGACCGGCAGATCCTATTTTTTCGCTGGCCAGATGGCTGGCAAGGATACTTGCATATGGCGCGGTCTCAGTAAGCCCATATCCCTGACAAAAACTTATTCCTCGGGCACCATAAGTTTCAATCAAGGGAACTGGCACAGGGGCACCACCGACCGTGACTGACAAAATGTGACTTAAATCAGTAGTGGCAAAGTTTTCATGCTGCGACATCAGCAGGAACATAGTCGGCGCACCAAACATTGTTGAAACACGATATTTCTCCAAGTCCTTCAATACTTGTCCGGGCTCAAAATTACGATGAAGAATTACCTCTATCCCACACGCCAAAGAAATCAGTGTCGTCACATTCAAACCACCGATATGAAATAATGGTGCACAAGTCAACGTTGCTGTTTGCATATTGTTTTCACTAAAAGCAACATTAACAGCATTCCAAAAGAGATTACCATGGGTCAACATCGCCCCTTTAGGTAGACCTGTTGTACCAGATGTATACATTATCAGTGCAATGTCATCTGCTGAGATTTGCTCAAAATGTTCGAGTGGATCTTTATTATCTATTAACTCTGGAAAAAATTCCCAATTTGACGCTTTTGACTCAACACTCAAATACCGACCACATTGAAGATTTGAGCGCTCATCGTCGACCAGTGAAGTCATAGTTTGATCCGCAAACATTACCTTTAAACCGGCGTCATTTGCTATAAATCTTATCTCTGATCCAGTCAACCGGAAATTAATTGGAACGAATATAGCTCCTAAGCATCCACACGCATAAAGAACCTCTAGGAATGACGGATGATTTAGTCCAATATAACCAACACGATCTCCCTTATTGATATCCATATCTTTTAGCACTGCTGAAATCTTGCGAACTCGCAGAGAAAGCTGATCATAAGTTAAGGAATGACCCTCAAATGTAATGGCCCTTTCCAGTGGCGACATCTCAGCTCGTTTTAATATAGTTTGTCCTAGACCAATGTCTGGACTTTTGGCCATATGCATTTCTACCCCCCAAATGGTTTGGCAACTTCTTTTAGATTTCTCTCATAAGTTTATAACTAAATAAACATTCATTTGCAAACTTGTCAAAGTGCTATGTCAAGCCAAGGATTAGCATTATTTAATATGGCATGAAATATGCTTTCTTTCACCTCTGATTTACTGAGACTTTAGAAGGCAACAAAACAATCTCCTAAAGTGTACATTCATATCAGATTTTTCAACATCCATCAGGGCTTAAATCAAGAGCTCGCACTGGAATAGTGCAACATAAGGCGGATGTATTTTTAAGGGCAAACCTAATCTTGAACAACTATATCATCAACAAGAAATATCGACGTGTTCAAGGCGATCCTTACGCATTAATCTTCACTGATCTCGATGGCAGTTTATTGGATCATAACACCTATAGTAGTGATCCCGCCTCGCAACTCTTAAAGCTTCTAGAAATTTCTAAATTGCCAGTAATAGCTGTTACTAGTAAAACCGCCTCAGAGGTTATTCCACTCCGGGAAGATCTCGAAAATAAACACCCATTTATAATTGAAAATGGGGCAGCAATTTATATTCCCAAGGAATATTTTTCAAAAAATTTAGTTATAAAAAATTGTGATACAGTCGACAAATATATCAGGATTTCTGAAGCTCCATCACGGGACCATTGGCGTGGGATTTTGCATGATTTTGATCAAAGATACCGGAATGAGTTTAGGAGTTTTTCTGATATTTATAATCGGGATGGTGCCGCCGGTATTTGTGAGGTCACAGGATTAAGCCTCCAGTCGGCAAAAATTGCTAACAAACGAGATTATACGGAGCCCCTCATCTGGGAGGGAAACGAAGAAAGGAAAATTCAGTTTATACAAGAATTGAGGAATGTCGGTGCCAATCCGCTTCAAGGAGGGAGGTTTCTTACCGTTGGCGGTGCTTTTGACAAAGGAAGCGCATTAAAAAAACTCATTAGTTTTTATAAGTCAGTCCTTGAGCTACCAATTATCTCGCTGGCAGTTGGGGATAGTGCCAACGACGTGAGCATGCTAGATGTTGCCAGTTGGGCATTACTTATTAGGGCAAAAGATAGGGCTCTTCCATCACTAAGGCGTGAGGGAAATGTACTCATCAGTGACCATGAGGGACCAAAAGGATGGGACCAAGGAGTTCGGAAATGGCTACGGCAAATAAATTATGAACTTGGAAACGACAATAATGACCAACGTCACCAGTAATTATTACTAACTTACAGATTAGGAAATACAAATGGCGGACTTCTATCAGAATGGAATTATAACTACACTCCACAATTTACAAAATAGGCCAACTAGCGAATTGGAGGACGAATTAACTAATTTCGCTAGACAAAGACCATTGGGTCTCATATTGCCCTCGCTGTACTCTGAATTGCAGGGCCCTGCGCTTTCAAGTATTGTCAACGAGTTATCTGCGGTACCCTACCTAGACCAAATTGTCATTGGACTCGATAGGGCAGCTGAGAGAGATTATCGTCATGCGCTGAATTTTTTTTCTCGAATGCCACAAGAGCATAAGGTCCTATGGAACGACGGACCCAGATTAAAGGCGATTGATGATAACTTAAGAGATCTTGATCTAGCTCCTAAGGAGCTAGGAAAAGGAAGGAACGTTTGGTATTGCATGGGGTATGTTCTAGCATCAGGAAGGACAGAGTCAATTGCCCTCCATGATTGCGACATCACGACGTATGATCGATCGCTCCTCGCACGGCTCATTTATCCAGTAGCCCATCCGAGCTTCAGTTATGAGTTTTGCAAAGGTTATTATGCCCGAACAGCACATGGCAAAATGCACGGCCGAGCGTGCAGGTTATTGGTGACGCCTTTATTAGGCGCGTTGAAAAAGATTCTAGGTCAAATGGATTATCTGGATTATATGACAAGTTTCCGGTATGCATTAGCAGGAGAATTTTCATTTAGACGGGATGTACTTAGAGACATAAGAATTCCCAGCGATTGGGGGCTTGAGATAGGTGTGTTATCGGAAATGTATCGGAATTACGCTAAAAGTCGCGTTTGTCAGGTGGATATTGCTAACAGCTATGATCACAAACATCAGCCTCTCTCTCCAGAAGATGCAAAAAATGGCCTTTCAAAAATGTCCATCGATATTGCCAAGGCACTTTTTCGAAAACTGGCGACTCAAGGTGTTGTATTCGAGCGAGGAACATTCAGATCGATTAAAGCCACTTATTACAGAATTGCTCTTGACGCTGTAGAAAATTCTCACAATGATGCGATAATGAATGGACTTACCCTAGATGTTCATAGCGAGGAAAAGGCGGTAGAACTCTTTGCCGAGAATATTATGAAAGCGGGAGAAGTATTTTTAGAGAGACCCAGTGACCGGCCATTTATCGCAAGTTGGAACCGAGTTATCAGTGCGGTTCCAGACATTTTTGAGCAACTCTTAGCGGCTGTCGAAGCAGACAACAAAGAGTATATGGAACGGATTAAATGACGAGTCTGCCATCTGAGCGTTTAAATAGACGTATTGCCGAACAGCTTTGTTTTTTGTATCCGGATCTTAACGATGCACAAGCCAAGATGCTTTCGACTGATTTCTTAAGCATAATGGAAATCAGTGATTCATCTCAGTTCCCTGAGCCGCACAAAAACTATTGGGATGAACGTGATACAGTGGTCATCACATATGGTGATAGTGTTTTAAGCAAAAGTATGGCGCCCCTCGTTGCGCTAAAGACTTTCTTCGACAAATTTCTCAAATCCAAAATCAACACTATCCACATTTTACCGTTCTATCCATTTACTTCTGATGATGGTTTCTCTGTGCTGGACTATTCCAGCGTTAACGAAACTCTTGGAGAGTGGAAAGATGTGTCTAAAATTGCTGAGGATTATCGCTTGATGGCAGACCTAGTAATCAATCATTGTTCTGCCCGTAGTCGTTGGTTCGAGAACTATATTGCTGATCGTAATCCCGGTCGAG
>MDTC01120548.1_pt1 | contig 14123 bp, 11 predicted proteins | sample 811181 | NCBI WGS metagenome assembly MDTC01 (sample SAMN05326644, study PRJNA326480) | marine metagenome | isolation source: seawater | place: Pacific Ocean: North | collected 2011
AACTCGGTGTAAATGCACGATGGGAGGTTGAGTAAGTATGGCGAAAAAGAAGCAAGCCAAAGTGGTTAACACATCAGGTAAGCGAAAGACAGCAATCGCTAGAGCAACAGTCAAGGCAGGAAAGGGCCGTGTTCGAGTAAATTCCGAACCAATAGAGATACTTCAACCAGAAATGGCACGCAATAAGGCCATGGAGCCATTGACAATTGCAAGTGCAATGAACAGATTAGATAGAGTTGATATTAACGTCAATACCACAGGTGGTGGACAAATGGGTCAAGTTGATGCGATTAGAACAGCAATCGCTCGAGGCCTTGTTCACTACAATGATGGTGCAGAAGGTATCGACGAGGAACTAAGAGATGAATTCCTAAGATTTGACCGAAGCCTACTCGTAAACGACCCGCGACGGAAAGAACCGAAGCATCAAATGGGTCGAGGTGCACGAAAGAAGTGGCAGAAGTCCTATCGTTGAGGTGATATGAATGATAATTCCAGTAAGATGCTTTTCCTGTGGTCATGTGATTGGACACTTGTGGGAACGATATTCCAACGGTGTCAAAGATGGTCGCGATGCAGGTGAACTACTCGATGAAGTTGGCTTGAAGCGGTATTGCTGCCGTCGAATGTTCGTCTCTCACGTCGAACTTATCGATCACGTAGCTCCATTCAGCGTCACAAGAAAGCAGGAGTAAATCTCTACATCTGTGAAAGCAGATGGTAAAGGGCCCGTAGGTTAGCTTGGCCTATACTTGACGGCTGGGGGCCGTCAGACTCCAGTTCAAATCTGGACGGGCCCACCTTTGATTTTCAGTGACGGCAGACGGTAGGGTTCAAACCTCCCTTTGAACACCAACTGTTCCATGCGCCGACGTAGTTTCACGGTTCTCTTCCTCGCGACCCTATTTGTTGCACCCTTGATTATTTCAGCACCCGGGTCTCTGCAAGGCCAATTATATGGGGAAGTAGTCCATACAACCGATCAAACATGGTCTGGTAATATATCATTAAATCAAGATGTCACCATATCATCTAGTGCTACCCTCACAATCGAAGCAGGGACCCACATTAATGTGACAAATGATGTAACAATTACAATTGATGGAAACCTACTCATACAGGGCATTGAATCAAATCCGGTTTTCATTTGGGGTTCCTGGGTTGCCGAGACATCAATTCAAGCTCGTTGGCAGGGATTCTTACTCAACCCAGGTTCATCTGCCACAGTTTCTAATGCCAATATTTCAGATTCGCGTGGCGGATTCGATGTAGAATTGGGGGCGACATTAACCATTGATGAAACGAACTTCACAGACAATATGATTGGGATTTGGTCCAAAGGGATATTGTCAGGACAGAGTTTTGGCTGCAATTCTGCAGCAATTTCATGTCTACGTGTTGATGGTTCGGCTACACTAACTAGCGTAACTTCTACTCTTAGTTCTGAAGTGGTGCACGTGCATAATGGAGGCGAAGCAGATATTGAAACCGTGGTTTCATTTGATGATGCGGATGTCGTTGTATTAGACGATGGTTCAACATTTACTGGTAATGTAAATGCAGATGGGTTTTCAAGATTGGTGCGCGGAAGCGGCGCGGTTACAGCAACCATCGTTCCAAACAGCATAGGAACTGGAGAAGTACTCGTTGAAGCAGACTCACTCACAGGACTTGTGGTTACAGGAAGTTCACCCTGCATCTCTAATTGTACAGTGGGTTCAATGCTAATCGGATCAGTTGAAGATATTCAATTCAACTCAATGCAAATATTCTGTGACGGAATTAACACCTGTATAGACGCCCGTATTGATGGGACTCTATCTTTTGTTGGTGCTTGGCCAAGTACCAATATCCAGAGCACATCTTCCTTCGCTCGTTTCAGAGGCGATGGTGTAGTTGATATTGATGAGATCAACATCCAAGCAGGAGGTACGCTATTTGATGTATCAGGGCATGGAAGTTTGGAAATTTCCAACTCTACAATGCAATTTCATGATGGTGGAACAGTATCTGGTTGGTCTTTAGAAATGACAAACACAGTATTGGTAGCGAATACAGATGGTTTGACTCTGCTTGATGTCGATGCCAGTTTCACTGAATCAGAATTATCTCGCACCTTCGCTAATTCAGACACCACATCAATTGGTTTGCATGCCGTGTGGTCTGATATTGAGATTTACGATTTTGAAATAACCGGCTGGAATGAAGGGATTCGCTGCGAATCAGAGTGTGTCATTGTCGGTTCAGAATTGTCATCAGGTGGCGGGGGCCGTAATTCGGGAACTGGAGTGACTGTAGCAGGAGGTTCAGTAACAATTGATGTCTTGCAAACCTCCGCATCAGATGTTGGGATTAGTGTACAAGAAGGACACCTCCATGTTAATCAATGGACAATTGATATGGCACACAGAACCTATGGCATTGAATTATCCAGTAATTCTCAAGCAGTTATACGAAATATGCCAGGATATACAACATCTGGGTTATACGATGGATTTGGTGATGGGACATTGCTATGGGGTTCATTGGGAACTCCAACATTGGCAGTTAGTGTAGAAGAACAGTTTTCGGAATCTGTAATCCACGTCACTGATTTGGTAGGTTCAGCAATTAGTGGCGCCATAATTGAATCTCATGGTTTTTCATCAACAACTGATACAAACGGAGATGCAACACTCCCCCTTCTTTCTGCTGGTTCACAGGTACAAGCCTATGATCCCTCTAGTGGATTCGGCACCGAGTCCGTACTAACACCTCCTGGAGGAGATATCCTAATTGCTGTGGTTCCAGGTACAGGGGATTGGATTATTCCAAGTGGAGTTAATGCACGTCTTGTTGATGGACATTTCACAATTAATGGTGATTTGGAAATTGAAAACACAGCGTCACTTTACCTATATAATTCAACACTAGTTATTCCGGAACAAGCCAATTTGACAATTGCACCAAATGGTCAGTTGATTGGAGACAATGGTACATTGCTTGGTGGCACGGCGTCATTAACTGCTGGCTCACCACTAAAGGGTGAAGGCAGAGGTTTGACTCTGACAACGTCGGTAATTTTCACATGCTATGATCCGTGGACGTGGTTCAAGACAACAATTAGTGGAGATTTACAACTCAATCAGGACTGTGAATTGATATTGGATGGTGGTAAGGCAGAAGGCACAGTAACCATAGGAACTGATGCATCACTAACACAGCAAAGCCAACTTACGGTAACAGTTTTGGATGCCGGATTGCCGGTACAAGGGGCGAATGTATCAGTTGGTGGTTCAGTGCAAACGACTGATGCCAATGGACAGATTACAGCATCCTCTATTTGGCGATATTATGATGAGACAGGTGATTCGCAAAATACTGCGCAAAGAACAGTAGTGATTCAACACGCTAACATCAATCGATATCGTTCATGGCAACCAATTAACAATGCCGAGATTGAAGTTATGATTTCAACGGTACCTACCGGTTCAACAACAGAATTTTTGCGACTGGAGCCACTATTTTCCCCTTGGCATCTTGGTGATGATCTGTTGGTATCTTCAGGGACAACACTCGAGATTCTTTCAGGGGTTGAATTGTCTCAATCGACCGATTCAACGTTCATCGTAGAAGGTACACTTCGTTCTGATGGTGCTTGGTTCGGAGGAACTGCATCAGGAGGAATCGATGTAAAAAATAGTGGTTCTCTGTTTATGGATTCAAGCAGTTATTCGGGTGGCCCAATCTCTATATCTGGGCATAGTGATTTCAATCAGATGGTGATATCTGATGCCCCCTTGACAGTTACGGATTCAGGTATTGCATCTATCACTGATGGAATTATCTCCAATACAGATATTTGCATCAGAGTTACAGGTACAGTTCACATAAGTGGTACAACAATTCAGGATTGTTCGATGTATGGAATTTGGACGACCAGTGCCGAGCAAGAGATTACTGGTTTGAATGTTGGAGCGGGGACGCCAAATGGAGCCTGGATCCAAGAAGGCTCTGGCAATCTGACTGACTGGAACAGTTCATCTTACGACGGCAGTGGTTCGGTATTATTTTTGCAAATGGTAGATGAATCATTACAAGTCCATGGCATGGATTTACACACGAATGGTGGTGGATTTGCGGTGCGTATTGAGCAGTCCGATGGTTTTGAATTATCGGATTCGATGATAACGGGTTCCCCTGGAATTAGTATCGAAAATAGCCATATGCGTTTGTTAAGGGTGGATTTAGTAAATGACAATTCAGGAACAGGAATATTCGTTCATGGTGTTCCTTCAGCTGGCACGACAATCGAAGATTGTGACGTAGATGGATATGAAACTGCATTGTCTTTAGAAGGGGGTTTGAATGATATAGAAGGCCAAGGAGTTACGATTTTCGAATCACATTTACATGCAACAGTTTCAATTGATTCAAACACCCTTCCCTTCACATTATCTGGTGGAGAAATAGATGGTGAAATTCGTCTGAGAGGCCCTGATAAGACGTGGGCTGCCAATATCATTGATTACGATTATTTCATGACAAATATCACAGGCTCTGCACGACTTTTATCCTCACATAGTTGGACTGTTCAGGGACTTGCAGGGCTAAACTTGACAATGACCATACCTGAATTTGATGTTGTTATTGGGGAGCAATCATTGTCTTGGAATAGCCCAACCAACCTGTTAATTCTGCATGAGGTATACACTTCCGATGGTAAACTCGAAGCTTCGATTGCACAATGGTCGGCAGAATTAGGAGGCTATTTACCCTCATCTGGCCAATTGCAATTAGACACCACCGGGCAACGTCATCTCACTATTGAAATGCTACCGAATCTCCCTCCATTGGTCACGATTTTAAGTCCGCAAAGTGATGAGATTAATGCAGGTATAGCCCTCAATTTTTCTGCCACAGCATCAGATCCAAATGGAGATGAGATAGTGGAATGGATCTGGACTCTTGAGAGAAATGAAGAAGTAATTCTTCTCGGCAATTCAGCGACCGGAAGTAATGCAAATACTGAGCAAGGCGAGTGGATATTGAAAGTGAGCGCTCACGATGCCAATGGTGCAGTTGGGCATGCAACTATGGCACTGACCATCAATCCATCAGATAATGATGGAGATAATATTGAAACTTGTCCTCAATCTGGAAATAATGCTTGGTGGGATTCAGAAAACAACAGATTCTGTGGCCCAGACATATTTGATTTAGACGATGATAACGATGACTACAAAGATGAGTTTGACAGATTCCCAAACGATTCATGCGCCCATCATGATACCGATGATGACGGCTTACCTAATTCAATTCGAAGTGGTTGTATAACAACACTCACCGAGGACACAGATGATGACAATGACGGCATCCTTGATTCTGATGACGCTGATCCATTGGATCCTCAGGTGGGAGCTTTTGAAAATACACGCGAAACATCATTCATAGTCATGCTATTCAGTCCCCCAGTTGTATTAACTGTAGCTGTGATAGTCATATTCTCAACATTTGCATATTTGCGATACAATGGCGAGATAAAGCGAGAGTAGTGAGGTGATTTCTTGGAATCAGATCAAGTTGCGATGGGCGTCATTGCAGTGACGAGTGCAATTGTTTTGTTTGATGGTTGGAAGCTTTACCATGCAAACAAGCTAGTCCCATCACTTGGTAAGTTACCTAACGGGGGCTTTGCTTGGCAAAGTCATTTCCATCAGGAATTCGTTCGCAATATCACCATGTTGGGTTCCATAGTAGTCATGTGCGCTGCCCCCTGGTTTCTTTTGGAGAGAAGCGAAACAAGCACATATTGGGTAATCATTTTTGATATTCTACTCATGATTCATGCCTGTTGGCTAGTCATCCCCAAGCGATATGCAATTACCAAACATGCGCTATGGGTTGACGGGTTTTCTGTCGACTGGAATCGCTTGTGGTGGTCCGGATATTCAGGAGGTTCAAGCATCACTTTGCAGCGAAAAGGGTGGTGGCGATTTGCTCCATTGCCACTTGGCGGTTCTGAAGAAGATCTCACTTCCGCTGCACTCAGGGTTGATGCGATTATGGTAGATGAATGGGATACACTAACTCAACTACTCAAAGAAGAAGAGTAGTCAAAATGTGAGAATCCGTAGTATTCAAGAACAATCACGTCCCCTACGGGGACGTGGGCTGGATAGAATTTGGACATGACGACGCCACGTCGGCGCGAATCGCTGTACTAGCTGAGCAAATCGCGTATCATTCGAATCTCTACTACAATGAAGCTGCACCGGAAATCAATGATGCCGATTTCGACAACCTCTGGGATGAACTCAAGTCATTGGATCCAAATCATCCTCAACTTCGTCGAGTGGGCGCCCCGATTCCACCGGGCTCGGTAAAAGTCGAGCATCGATTCCCTATGCGAAGTTTGGGCAAGGCAACCGACGATGAGGAAGTTGCTCACTTTGTTGCCGAAACCACGGCTCACGGACGCCGTTTCGTTGCACAACCCAAGTTGGATGGGAGCGCTTTGAGCCTTGAATATCGAAGAGGTCGTTTGGTGCGAGCCGCAACTCGAGGTAGTGGCGAGCGTGGTGAGGATGTCACATCGAATGCGCTGAGAATTCCGAACATCCCTGATCGATTGTCATGGTTGGGAGATTGTCATATTCGAGGCGAGGTTGTCATGCATCTCGAAGTGTTCCGCGAGAAGTACGCAGACATCGCTCCGAACCCACGAAATCTTGCTGCAGGTAGCCTAAGACAGAAGAATATCGAAGCGGGTAAAGGCGATGCTTCAGATCTGATGTTCTACGCTTATGACGTGTTGTTCATACCCAACTCAGAAAAGCATCCTGATAGTCCAGATGCACTTGAATTTGAAAACGACAGTGATTCAATTGCGTGGCTTAGGTCGGTGGGAATCACACCTGCCGAGGAAGTGGTGGTCATCGGAGAAGAAGATGAAGACACCACGCAAGCACTGCTAGCAGAAACTGTTCGCTGGACAAACGAACGAGATAGTGCCAGTTGGGAAATAGATGGTGTGGTATTCAAAGTTGATAATTTATCCAAAAGAGAGTTGCTGGGTCAGACAGCCCACCATCCCCGGTGGGCATTGGCGTGGAAATTCCCTCCAGAAGAAGCAATCACGGTTTTGCTCGACATTGATTGGCAGACTGGTCGAACAGGTGCCGTGACTCCAGTTGCTCGAGTTGCACCGGTTGTAGTTAGTGGAGTCACCGTTGAGAATACCACTTTGCACAATGTAGGCGAAGTTGAACGACTAGGAATTTCAATTGGTGACAAAGTTAGAGTTGTTCGTAGGGGCGATGTCATCCCGAAAATAATAGAAACACTAGGCATTGCTCAAGAAATTGATTTGAGAAATCGATTCCATGCAGATGGCCAACCATTTACAGGTGTTCTCCCTCTTCCAACTCCGCCGGAAATCCCCACTCAATGCCCTGAATGCAGCAATAGATTGGCATTGGATGGTGCTTTTCTACGATGTTCAAATTTATCTTGTCCAGCACGTTTGGCCCGCTCCATATTGTATTGGTGCCGTGCCCTTGAGATGGATGGCATAGGGGAGAAGCTTGTTGAACAATTGTGTGAAGCAGATCTTGTAAAGACAATCCCTGACCTCTATCGATTGAAAGTAGAAGAAATTGTGAGTCTAGAGCGCATGGGGGAGAAGTCTGCAGCCAACGTAATGAATCAGTTGGAGGCCACTCGTCAAATCCCCTTAGATACATTCCTTTCTGCCCTTGGTTTACCAGGTATTGGACCAGAACTCGCCACAGCGTTTGCGGGTGTAATTTGTACTATGGAGAATCTAATGGGATTACAAGATGAGGATTTGAATCGACTGGTCGCGATTGAAGGAGTAGGTGAAACAGTCGCGAACTCGTTGGTACAAGGAATAGAAAGGCGATCTGAAATGATTGCAGATTTCAATCAGGTTCTGAGTATTACTGGAGTTGCCAAGACGGAAGATCCAGCAGGACATCTTGTTGGATATTCATTCTGTATAACTGGTACGCTGACACGCCCACGCAAAGAAATCGCCTTGAAAATCAAAGCAGTTGGGGGAAAGGTGGTTTCTGCAGTCTCTGGGAAATTAAATTATCTTGTGGCAGGTGAAAATGCCGGGTCAAAATTAGACAAAGCAACACGGTTGGGCGTCACCATACTCAATGAGATAGAATTGGAAGCGATGCTTCATCCATAGAGCATTGCATTTGGGCCATCTTCTTCATCATCACCAGTAGGACCCATTTGATGTTTGATCATTGCTTTGAGTTGCTCTTCTATTCTCTCGGCCTCAGCAATCAATGGCTCAATATCTAATTCCATTGCAGGAAGAAGTTTGTTCAATTTCTCAATCACGCGAGCAGCAGCTCTTGCATCTGGTATTCCTCCAGTGGCTTCAGCCATTATGCATAGCATGTTCAGTTTCCGCCTTCGTCCTTCACCAAGCAAAACACCACTCATCCCTGAAATCATCCCTGCTTCGAGTAGAGGGATGTCCATTTCTTTCAGTTGATCTATTGCCCAATCAGTAGCTCCAATCCCCAGCAAGGTTTCATCTGAATCGTCTGAATCCATAACCTCATGGCCACTTTCTTGTTGATGGCTGAAAGAGTCAATCAATACTCCAGCACCGAAATCTTGTGCCTTACTATAATCCAGTAATGCCTCACTCAGGGGCAGACACATCTTGGGCGGGACAGGAGCTTCGGATACAAGAACGACAACACTGTCACATTGCTCCATGTTACAAACAGGCTTTCCTGCATACATGCGAACAGGAGGCATTGGCTTCCCTTCATGGATAAGCGCAACGGGCGGTAGTCGAGAATCAACTACACCCCCTACAAAATTGAGTTCTAATCGCTCAATCAGATAGTGTGCGACGATACTACTTACATGGCTAACGCTTGGAAAACAAGAGACTACCAATGCACCTTTCGTAATTGCTCCATCAGAGACCTTGACTCTAGGATTTTCTCCCATGTACCTTGCCGAATCATCGGTGGTGTTAATGCTTGGGCTTAATAGCGGTGGTCTGAAGCCGTTCAGGAGGTGTGCCCATGGTGATGACAGGTTGGTCTTATGATGAACGTGGACACCAACTATCTCCCTCTTCGTGGAACAACTTCAGTTCATGCCCTAGGAAGTTCTGGCTATCTCGCCAACGGCTTCCTAGGAAGGCAGGAATGGCATCGGCAATAGGAACTGCTGTACACAATAGTGTGGAGGACCTTTGCAATATTGATTTATCAGAGCGAGATGGTGATGAAACAGGTTGGTTGCCACCCACTGCCAATGCTATTTTGGAAAAACAGTGGGAGCAAGAAAAAGAAAATTTTCTTGCCACACCCCGTCATCCTAGGTGGAAACAAGAGGAATTTCCTCGGGCAAGAAAATTACTCATAGGCTCACTAAATATTTTGTTTGCTAAAGCAAGAACTGGAAAGGTTGCACTTTCAGAAGTGTCGATTGATATCTGGCGAGAAATTCAAGAAATGGTTCTAGCCGCTGAAGGAACTCTTCGAACATCTTGTGGACGTTTGATGGGACGACTTGATTTGTTGGTTTCCGATTATGATGAAGATGGTAATGTAGTTGGGTGGATTGTTGCCGATCTCAAGACCGGCAGACCTCCTGATGGAGAACTATACGATACGGTGAGTAGGCAATTAAGATTCTATCGCGATATTCTTTGTGAGAACAATCCAAACCACCCTCCAGTCAAGGCTGAAGGTTGGTATTCAGACGGTTCGATTGTGTTTGAGGCAGAGGGCCCGAGTGTTCTTCCAGAGGCGTTTGAAGCATGGGAGGCAAGTAAAATCACAACTACTCCTATGGAGGCAAATCCCGACAAAGAGGCCTGTGGATTCTGTGAATGGAAAGCTTGGTGCCCTGCATGGCTATGGGCTCAGAAACAAGGAGAATTAATTCCTTCAGGAATTTTTAGAGATATGGTGGCCACCCTAGAAAAAGTCGACATCGAAAATGGGATTGGACTGGTTGAGCGCCTAGGTCCAATCAATGCTGAAGGTGAATTGGCTCCTACAGGGCAGAGAGCAGGGGCAGTATTTGCTGGACAAGCATTGTCTCAACTAAAATCATTGAGGGAATCAAATTATGAAGGTCCAGTATTTCTCGGTGGCGTAAGATTAGATGGTGAAACATGGAAACTCGGAGATTGGTGTGATGTGCTTCCTTGGACTCCATTGTTAGAGGGCCGTAAACGCGACTAAACATTCAGATTAAACGTGGCATTGAAGTGCCAGTACTATTCTTCAGCACCATGGGGCAAGGTGAAAGTGATAGACGCCGCCGCGGCCCTCCCAAGACCAAAAAGACTCGAAATCCCCCGGTTGAGGAATATCCAGAAGAGGTTGAAGATGAGGCCGAGTGGTACCAAGATGTGGTAGATGATTCAGGAGATTCAGGTGGGTTTGGTGGCTTTGCTGTCAAGCGCCCACAGATGAGTAACAACGATCCGGCTGAAAGCGAACAATGGGAACGATATTTCGAGAAGCAATATCATGGGAAATCTAAGCAAAAGAGAGAGAGCATAGAAGAGAATTGGGAACATAAAGAGTCCGATTTTGAAATGAGTTCTTTGTTCAATGGCTACCGTGCTTTGATTTATGGTTTGCAAGCATTCATGTATGCATTGCCATTACTAATTCTATCAATCGCATTAGTCATGGGAGGGAGGTCCCTTGGCGGAATAGTCAATTTGATATTCTCATTTTTTGCTATATGTGCGACAACTTTAGCATTAGTCCAGATGATTGCCTCCGCAATCAATCAGTCACTCAGAGAACGTGAAATCTCCAGAGACGGTGCAGATATCCCCTTAATGGCATGGTCAGATTCGATTAAGTTCTCATTTCGTTTGTTTTCGGAACTATTCATCGCATTTCTTTTGATGTGGTCAACGATGATAATGGGGCTTTACTTAGTGGCCAGCGGAGTTCCAGACTTATCTCTGCCCTCAATCAACCCCGACAATCTTTCAGCAGGCATTTTGTTGTATATGTTGGGTGGAGCAGGCTCTTTGTTGGCTTTGATTGGTACTATACCATATGTGATAGAATCAACAATAGATAAATCGTAGTCACAACATTTCAGATTTCAGATATGCCTTAGCATCGTTTTCAAGTGGCCCTGCAGGTGATGTTAACCACTTTAGGTAGTCAGGATCTTTGTCATTTAATTCTGAGACGGTCTTTCCTCTATTCCTCCCACGTCCAATGATGACACCATCCTCAAACAGGCGTAACCATCCATGGCTACCGGGGACAGGCTCTAAATCCTCAATATCTCTTCCCAATGAACTTGATTTTCTTGCAGTATCTGATGAACTGTTAATCCAATCAGGGATTTCACCAACAGGCAATCTGAAATGTTGTGGGTTTGCGGCCATAATTTTGTGCAATAGCAATAGTGTTGCTGCAGCATCTGCTCCAGCTGTGTGTGCATTTTCCAGACTAATCCCATAACGAGAGCAAAGCACACCGAGCTTGTGACTTCGTGGTAATTTCAGTTTCCGTGCAATTCCCAAAGTATCGATAATTGCCAATGGTTCAGGCATCAATTGTCCTGCTCTTAGGAATTCAGTTCGCAAAAAAGGCCAATCAAATTTTTCCACATTATGTCCAACTATTACTGCACCATCCATTAGTTCAGAAATTGATGCGACATGATCACGAAAAGTCATACTATCGCGAACATCCTCATTTCTAATCCCATGAATATTCGTAGTTTCAATAGGAATGTCTCTTTGAGGATTGACTAATTCTTCTACATGAATCGTTGAACCATCCACATCACATCCAATGAGTGCATATTGCACAATTCGGTGTTGTTTCGGACTAAAGCCAGTGGTCTCTAAGTCGAAACCCAAAACACGATGGCCGACTAGCGGATCCACTGCCATAAGTTGCCAGAATTATCGGAGTTGCTTGAACCCTCTGTTTGTGTAATCCGGTGGCACTCCGCACCATATAGAAAATCAGAGATTGACAAGGTCAAACAATCGTCACACTTCTAAAGGAGTTAGCAAGGTGGGAGATATTGTCCATGGCGAGCATCGTTCAACTCCGTCCTCGGCGCAATGTTGCGTTGGTCCTAATTTGCTGTTTGTTGTTTCCTATGCTTGCTGGATGTACTGGTATCGGAGGTCCACCTGAACCAAACGCTCGGATGCAAGCAGATCGAGAAATTATCAATACAGGTGAGTCTGTTAATTTCGATGCACGTGAATCTACTTCACCAGATAGCACAATCATCACCGAATACATTTGGAACTTTGGCGATGGAAAACGCGCGGAAACGGTCCAGGGTTACACCAGCCACATTTTCCAAGAATCTGGTTTCTATGAAATAACCGTTACAGTTGTAAATGATTTAGGAGGTGAGGACCAAGCATCAACTCTACTGCAAGTCAATGGATTTCCGACAATCTCTCTTTCAATGCCTATAGCAATTCGCACTGGTGATGTGGTCACACTCGACGCATCAGGATCTAGTGATCCAGAGGGGGGCGAGTTGACAACCGTTTGGGATACCGATTTGGATATTGATAGTGACAATGACGGCGATTCAACCAATGACAATGATGGGATGGGCTCAGTTCTTGAATTTACACCATATAAAAGTGGAAATTATACAGGTTCTGTAACTGTAGTGGATGATTTCGGTGCGAGCGCTAAACGACTTTGGAATTTGACTGTTTTACCTCGAACATACCAAGTCATTTGGGAAGAGAAGACATTCACATATGACTGGGATGGTTATCTCGAACAAGGGAAAATCCACACAATCACCCATGTTCCAGGAGTAAATGGCAGAATCATGTCAGTTAATGCAACACTAACTCTTGCAATGGATATTCTTCCAATGATGTTACCTCAGGACAATTTCACTCTTACAGTCGATGTCCCCGATGATGGTTGGGAGCATACTATTAGGACACAACAGGAAAATGTCACACGAAATGCATCTGCCTCAATGGAGCATATCGGATTGAATCCAACCTCTGAAGATGATTTCAATATGACAGCAGACTCATTAGAAGAGTTACTAGAAATGATTGAACTTCAATCTGGAGCCACTTTTGGGAAAGGAGATTGGATGTGGCTAATTGAAGCTGAACAGGCAGACCCTGACTTCTTAGTCGATGATGTAGACCCGGACGGAGGAAACGAATGGGAACTGCAAGTTGAGTTCAAAGTCCTAGTGCCGAGGATAAGTGAACTTGGAGTTTGATTGCGACATTGATGATGGGAAGCGATTTGAACCAAAGCCCTCTCCAAGGGTTCATGGTGACATCCATTGGTATCAAGAAGGTCACGATTAAGAACAACGTTGTTCTTGATTTAGAAGTCTGGATGGATAACCCAGATGATCACAATTTTTCACCGAGACTTTCCCTAGTTGACAATATTCTTTCGATTTATGCTGACTTAGATGGGGATGGTGTGATTTCAGAAGATGAAATCCTAGCAAGTGTGGAATTGGACGATGAAGCACAGCAACTTGCAGAAAGAGATCGAGTAATCGAAGCACGCATTAAATTCTCAGTCCATGGTATGCATGGAACATTACTCGACAAGACCCCACTTCCTCAAACAGGACCTAATGCAAAGAAACTCGCAGAACCTCGTTGGAAAGTAATGCTCCCTTTACTTTGATTTCTGCTTCAGGGACCCCCGGGGTTCCCCATAATACCCCCTATATACGTTGTAAGACAAATAACATGTATGGGAAAAGGTACTCAGAAAGATGCTAGGTTGCGCCGCCTGCGCGAAGAGATACTGAATTTCGTGTCTTTGAATCCAGGTTGCACCGCCTCGCAGATAGTTGCATGGCTCTCTATTGATTTGAAAATGAGAAATCATGGATTGACCCCTCGTAAGATTGGGTTTTTCATCCCAAGATATTGCAAAGAATTGGTTTGGAAGCAAGATTCCATCACTGGAAAGAGGATTTACAGCAATAATGCTTGAACCGTTCGGGTTAAGATAGGGTGGCTTGTGGGCCGCGCACAGGACCCATAGTGTAGCCTGGATATCACTGGGGCTTGCGGAGCCTCAAACCCGTGTTCGAATCGCGGTGGGTCCGCCACCTTCATC
>MDTC01035310.1_pt1 | contig 14122 bp, 15 predicted proteins | sample 811181 | NCBI WGS metagenome assembly MDTC01 (sample SAMN05326644, study PRJNA326480) | marine metagenome | isolation source: seawater | place: Pacific Ocean: North | collected 2011
TGATTTGTTATATTATTCATATTATTAATAGTAAGTAATGAAACTGAATTATGTGGTAGAAAACTTTGACTATTTCTCTTACCTTCCCATATATTATTTGCTTCAATCGAAGAAATAAAAGAGTCTCCAAAAACAAATAAAAAATTATTATCATTCAACATAATACTTCCCACAGAATCTCCTCCTAACCATCCGTAATCGTTACTATTTCCTATACCAAGAACTTTATATTCCGTGTATCGTTTTCCAAAAAAATTATAATACTCATTTGCAGATATTTTTTGTGCTGTTAAAAAAGGTAATCCTGAACAAAAAAGAGGTGATATTACACCATCTATATTATTATCATCTTCTGCATAAATTACTGGTAATAAATAAAACAAATATAATAAATTTAATATTTTTAATACCATTTTGAGTTTTATAATAATTAATTAAAAAATTCATTTTTTTGTTTCATTTAATACAATTTAATATTTATAAATAAAAATTGAATTTATATTTGATTATATTTATTTTTTAAATATAATGCAAAGTATTTGTGTTAAAAATGATGAAGGTAAATATATTTTATTAACAATGAACCCTGAAGAAGGAGATTTTGTAATAAAAAAAAACATAGAAAAGTTAGTTCCAATAATGAAGACCCACTGTAATAAATTTATTAATAATTTTAATGATATTAATATTTATGATGGAAATATTAACTTTAAAAATTCAAGTGTAAGTGACATTTACCAAATACTAAAAATTTGTATAGACAAGATTTCTGAAAAGATTATTGTATCTCAATATACATCAAGAGGTCCAGAAATTAGACATAGACCTTTGTACTTTGGTTTAAATGATAATGAAACTGGAATACAAGTAAAATTCACTAAATTAGGAGAATTTAATACAATTGAAAAGGCAATTGAATATTTAAGTTAATTTCATACAAATTTGGATATATTTATTCATTTTAATATAAGATTTCTTTTATAAAATGAACTGGGAATTAATAAATGGTTATATAGGTGGTGTTCTATCTGCAATATTGTTTGTTCCACAGCTTTGTAAAATGTATCAAACACAATCAGCAATTGAGATTTCATGGATATTTTTAATTGTAAGTAATATAGGTTCTATTTTTTCTATATTTTATTATATTGAGATTGATGCTACACCAATGATATATACAAATGCATTTAGTTTATTAACACGAATATTAATGATAATTTATAAATATTATTTAGATAAAAAAAATAAAAAATATTTTCTAATGGAAAATGATAAAATTACTTTTACAAATGTATGATATTTACTTATAAACTTTTTAAATATATATATATTTAAAAAAATTAAATGCATTTACATATTATTTATTCTTGATTGAAAATCATTTAAATTGATTCTTGAACCAATTTTTTTAGTATTTGAATAATCTAAATGTTCTATTTGTTTCATTGTTGCTGTTGGTTTAGGTAAAAAACTTCCTACTGAACCTTTATTGTTTAGAACTTTTTGACATTTATTATCTTGAATATCGTATGTTGTTTTCTTATCAATTATTTTATTTTCATTTGTATTAATTGTAACATTTACTGTTTTTCTTTCTAATTGTGGTCCATCATTCATCCATTTTTGTTGAGATAAATATGTCTTATTTGTTCGTCCTGATGTTACTATATTATTTTTTGTCTTTATATTTTCTAATGCTGAACTATTAATTCCGCTTTTATATATATTTTTTGATTTATTCGAATTTACAGTCATATTCATGGCATCTTTTAATTGTATATTTGAATTATTTCTATCATATTTTAAGTAAGATGATGTCTTATTTCCATATATAGAATAATGTTCAATATCTTTTCTAATTTCTTTTTCTGGTTTTTGTTCAAACGTATTTTTATCAATAGAATATGTTTTTCTTGTATAATAAGACGGTAATAGCTTTTCATTTTCAGCTTCTTTCCGTGAAGAAGTATTGTGAATATTTTTTTGAATATTTGAGGTTGCTTTTGAAGAATTTACAGTCATGATTAAATTATCTTCATTAATAGTATTATCTAAATTTTTATTAAAATTACCATTTCTATCATAGAGTCCCTTTTTACCCACATTCATTGAGTAATTTGTTTTATTAGTATCATAAAACTTTGGATCGATATGCTCAATTTTATTTCTAAATGTACCAACAGTTGATTGCGTTTTACCCACATTTAGATTTGTAGTCAAAATATCTTCGTGAATTTCTTTCTTTGAATCATTTGTAAAAACAAATGGGGTTTCCTTGATAAATTTTTTATTGAAATGTCCTTTTGGATTTAAAATTGTAGTATTAACCGATTTTTTTAATTCAGGTAAAGACATTTCATTAATAAATTTTGATGCACTTGGATTTGTTTTTACAGTTTGAGATTTATAAGGCATTCTCGATAAAGGAATATTAGCATTCAAATCTATTTCCGGACGAAGAATTTCCTCTTTATAAGGTAAGCGTGTTCCACCACTTAAATTTTTGAAAGATGTTTTCTGCCCACCATAGTTATTATAACTGATATCTACCATAGGATTTACTCCACGAGGATATACATTAATTATTTCTTCTATTCTATCATGTGCTTTTTCGGCTTCTAAAAGAGCTTTATTAGTATCACCAACTTTTTCTTTTTTTTTCGTGAAAATACCTTTTTTTGGCTCTCTTAATATATTTAAGTTTGTTCCCCAATCTTCAACAGACGGTAATGTTACTTTTCTCGATGATGTTAAACAATCGTAAGATAAACTTGAACTCATTTTATTGAAATGTTTTTTTTTTAAATTTTTTTTAATATATTAAATAATTATTTTAAGAAAATAAGTTTTATAAAAAAATGAGTCAAACATTATTTATAAATAGTTCATATAGAAATCGTATAACGGATCCAAATCCATTCAATTTTGTAATTCCATTTAATAATAATTCATTAACTTCCAATTTAAATGTTTTAAATACATTAAATCCAATATCTAAATCATTACCATTTTTTAATGCTTGTTGGGCAAATCTTAATGAAAATGTGTTTTCTATAAGCACAAAAATTATATCAGGAACAGCAATTAATCCAATTTTAGATAGTTCAATCAAAACATTATTAAATTTGGACATTAATAAAAAAACAAAATTTTATATTTCACAAACTCCTTTGGTATTAGAAGATTATTTAAAAAATATGACATTAGAAGTAGTTATTGATTCAAAAACCTATACAAGAAAAATAAAATCATTTAATGCCAACACATTTCAATTAGAATTGTATGATATTCTCCCTTTCTTTGATTTGACACTTGGATATTATGAATGTTCTTTAATAATTCCTCGAAAAACAAATTATTTATTTATTCCAGGAAATATTGATCATTCAAAATACAATATTAATGAAAATACAATTGTATTATACAACTTAACAGAAAATACATTATTAGAAACTAAACTTGAAGATAATTTTGTAAAGATTGATAATAATAATATTGATATTACAGATCAAATATTTTTAATGAAATCAAAGCCTATGGAAAAAGGAAAAATATGTTTATTTCCTAATAAACAATACTATTTATTTTTGCCATCAAACTTGACTTGGCTTTCAAAAATTACATCTAATTTAGTTTCTGAAAGTATTTTTATATTAAAGTCTAAAAATGAAATCAATGAAGATGATTTCTATTTTCAACAATTTAAAATAAAAGAAATTGATTATGTATCAATGGAAATTAAAAAATTTGAAATTTATAAACTTGGAACACAAATAATTAATAAAGATAGTATTTATGATGTATATATTGATAGTATAAAAGTATCTTCTGTTAAAATTTTAAATACTTCTTTAAATTTTTGTATAGATTTTGAAAAAAAAATAAAAACAAATTTAATTGGAAACTATTTTCAACCAATGATTATGACACCACAATATATATTACAAGATAATTCTTTAATTTTACAACCTAATAATACTATTAATAAAACAAAAAGTGTAAATACAACTCTTTTAGATTCTCAAAGTTCTAATGGTGTTTCTGGTATCACAAATATTATTGATATTTTTTATGATAATAAATATATTATTGAAGTTCAATCTTTTAGTGATCTTTCAAAATTAGATTTTTTTGCTAAAAATTTATCAAGTATTCCTGGTTCTTTTAAAGGTATTGATAATTTTTTAATACATAAATTTTCATATGAAGGAGTTAATTCTTTAAATTTAACAGGAAACTATAATAGTAATTATAATATGACATTATCAAATTTAATCTTACCAAATTTATTATTATCTAATATTGAAGGAAATTTAATGAGTTCTTATCCATATGTTTTTGTAGAAATCTCAAATATTTCACAGCCTATGAAAACACAAAATATTATAAATTCAAATAATCCAAATGCTATAAAGGCTCATTTTATTTGTCCTTTATCTGATATTAATAATCCTCAAAAATCGAAATTCTTAAATATATATTCTGGAACTTGTCAAAATTTTCAATTTTCTCCAATGGATAGTCTTCAAATTAAAATAACTTTACCTAACGGAGAGGTTGTCAAAACAATCGATCAAGATAACATAGTCCCTAAAGAACCAAATGATAATGTAAATATTAGCTTAATTTTACAATTAGACAAACTTTAAAAAATGAATAATACTCTTTTTATAATATAATTATAAAAAAATGTCTTTGATACTTTTTGATTTTGAAACAACTGGCTTAAATCCACAGACAGACAGAATTACTCAATTCTGTTTTATTAATAATGATACAAATACTGTTCTATCTAACTACTGTAATCCAACTATTCCTATTCCCCAAAAAGCTATTGAATTGAATGGTATTACAAATTTAGATATTGAAAAATATCCAACTTTTGAAGAACAACTAGATAATATTATTGAATTTATTGGAAAAAATCCATATCTTGTTGGACACAATAGTAGTAATTTTGATATTGCATTTCTTGAAAATGCCTTTTCACGTGCTTGCATTCCTCCTATCAATTTTAAATCTATTGATACAATTTCTCTTAGTAGATATTTTCTTCCTGAAATTCCACAAAGAAATTTAAATTATTTAAGAAATTATTATAAAATTGATACAAAAAATGCTCATTTAGCTACAAAAGATGTACTCGATCTTCAACTTATATATAATATATGGTCAAACAATTATACATCAGAACAAATGTTTCAATTTTCTGAAAAAATGCTCAATATTATGAATTTTGGAAAATACAAGGGAATAGATTTAAAAGAAATTCCTAAAAGTTATTTTTATTTTATGATGCAAAATGATTATATTACAGAATATAAAAATTTTGATTTATATAAACGTCTCAAATCAATTGTGACAAGATGAATGAATCTGATTGTGACATTTTTCACATAATATTATTAAATTATATAAAGCATTTTTATCAAATCCCTCTATTTTATTATTATTATTTGAAAAATATTGTTGTGGTAAAATATGATGTGTATGTAAATTCTTATTATTACCACAATTAATACATTTATCAATAGCTAATTTTGAATTATATTTTGATTTCTTTACTTTATGTTCTTCATAATCAAATGATACTCCCTCTCGTATCTTGTATGCATTTTTTATTATTCTATTGGATATCCCTAATTTTTCAGCCACTTCTATTCCATACATTTCCGGACCAGTTCCCTCTTGTAGAGTTCTATTATAAAAATCCTCAATATTTTTTGTTATTAATAAATTTTCTTTAATATTTTTCTCATAATCAAATTTGAAATGATATATTTTTAAATTATTAAACTTTTTCTCCAAATATTTTCCAATCCAATGAATATGTGTTGTGAAACAAAAATAAAAATTTTTCTCAAAAAATTCATTTATAATTGATATAATTAATGATGATGAAGAATGAACTTCCGTCCCAGATGTTAATTCGTCTAATAATATCAGTGTTCTATCATCAGAATGTTTTAAAATATAATCTAGTTCTGAAATCTCATTTACAAATAATGAATGCCCCAAATATATATTATCTGTATGACTAAATTTTGAATATATCGCATTAAATGGTGAAAAACTAAAATTAGTTGCCGGAACATATAATCCACACTGTGCTAACCATAAAGATAATGCTAATGATTTCATAAATGTTGATTTTCCTGAACTATTCATTCCATAAATTAAAGAACCTAATGATGTATCTCTATCTATATTAAATGAAAAAGGAACAAATACTTTATCTTTATCAATATTCTCAATAATACAATTTCTCATCTTATCAACACTGCAAAAACTATCCCCATTCTTAATATTCGGCTTACAATAATTATTTATTTTGAAAAAATCTTTTAATATATAAAATGTTGACTCTTCTGTAATTTTCAAGTTAACGTTCTTTAAAATTTTCATGAAATTTTCCTGAATATACTCATTTACTCTATTGAATTCTTTCTTTTGCTTTATTTTTAATCTTTCATAATTAGATTCTATTTTCATTCTTATAGAATCTGCCTCTAAAGGCATTACCTTTATAATTGAATTTTTTTTCTCTATTACTCTAAAAGTATCTTGTGTCTTTTTTCCTAATTTAGTCCATTTTTTTACAGTTGTCTGAAAATAACAATTTTCAATATCATCACTGATATGAAGAACAAAATCTTTTTTCTCATATTGCTCTAATTTTTTGTGCTCAATATAAATATTATTCTTTAATTCCGTAATTTCGTCATTATTTACAAAAAAATCCTCATATAAATATAATTTATTTGGATATTTTCTCATCATACTAATATCAAAAACGCTCTCCACATAATTATTGAATTCTGTTAATTCATTAAAATAAATTTCTAAATCCTTATATGTCTGCAACAAAATACCTAAACAATTATAACTTATATTGTCTCGTGACCAACGTAATAAATACCATTCAATATCTATTATATCCCTATATATTTTTTTTAATTCTTTATCACACTCTATTGTCTCTATTTTTGAATATATATTTTGAATCTCATCTATATTTGTTTTTGGATTTCTTAATAATTTTGTTAAATGTCTCTTTGCTAAATTATTCATTCCCTTTGATAATATATCATATACTGTCTTTTTTTTCTCATTATGCACATTTTCTTTTCTGTTTTCATCAATTGAAAATATAAATAACTCTCTAAATAAATCCCTATTAAATTTTAATAAATCCAAGTTACTCTCACGTATCCATAAATCTTCGGGTAAATATAAATTTTTTAAATAATAACTATCATGCTCGTTAATATAATTTAATAATATACTTAAACATTTTTCTATATTTGAATACGCATATAAATTGAAATTATCATAATTTGTTATATATCTTGTATTAATTTCTGTATTTATATTTTCATTCCATTCTCTTATTGTAAAATGTTCATTAAATCTCTTTACTATCTTTGAAATCTCATTCACTTCATTATCATCAAAATTATATATATGAAATAATATCTCTGTTGGATTATTCTGTATAAAAAATTGCTCAATCATTCTATTGTAATCTGTATCTATTGTCTCTGACAAATAAATTTTTCCCGTTAACATCTCCGTCACGACATAATGTTGTGAATACTCATAAATTTTTACATTTCCTTTCTGAATTGGATATTTTTCTATCACATAAGAATATATTGTTGAATTGAAATTATTGCAATTTTCAGATTCTCCGTCATCTAATCTTATATTGGATGTGTATTTTCCTTTTAATTTTCTCATTTTGGCATCATATTGATCCTGTTCATATACATACACTGTATAACCTTCATCATTTAATTTTGTTATATGTTTATATAATGAAATTGATGGAAATCCACACTGATATGGATTTTCAATACTTAACTCTTTTGATTTGTTCTTTTTCACTAAATTCATATGTAAAACCTCAGAAATTTTTTTACCTGAACCTAAATTTTCATCAGTATCATATGCCTCGAAAAATTTTCCAACTTGCATTAATACTAACGTATTATCATTTTCTTTACAGTGTTGTCTGCATAAATCGAAGTAGAACTTTACAGTCATCTTTTATTTAGATATTTTTACTTTAAATTACTTTAAATCAGTATAAATTTAAATTTTATTTCATTTCATTTCATATAATAAAAATGAACCCAATTATATTATTTTTACATTTTCATAAATGTGCTGGGACAAGTGTTAATAGTGCTTTTAACAATTTTAAAAAGTATCCATTAAATAGAAATGGTAATCCCTATAAAACAAAGGATGAAATATTACAATTTTGGAATTATAATTCACTTGATTTTGAAAATTTTAAAAAAACATTAATTGAAAACAATATTGAGTTTATAGCACTGGAATGGAACTTTTTCAAGAATTATAATGCTATTAATTTCTCAAATATTGAACTAATAACTGTAATGAGAGATCCATATGAAAGATATGTATCGAATATGTTACATGAATTGAAATTCGATAAATGTTATGATATGCAAATTTTTGAAAAAAAAAAAATAAAACATCCTAATAAGTTTTTCCTTAATTACAATAAATTTAATTATTATACAAAAATATTGTGTGGACTTGGAAATGATTTAGATACAAAAATTAAAATCCAACATTTTAATGATGCAAAAAAAAATTTAGAAAGATTATCTACTATTATTATTTTAGAAATACCTGAAACATTTGATTTATTAAAAAAATATAATATATATAACATTAAACAACAAAATAAAAGTAATACAGAAGATAAAAATAAATTAATTATGAATAAAAATTTTTTTATAGAACAAAATAAATTTGATTATTTATTATATAATCACGCTGTTAAATTATCAAAAATACAACTTAGCAATATGCAAAATATATAAATTACATATAAAAAAAATTTTTAAATAAATGTAAAAAAAAATAAATTCTTTAAATAAATACCAATGAAAGCTCCCACTTTAATGTCTATTCGTGAAATAAAACACGACATTTATGAAAATTATCCATATGCAATTCCTTTTATTGCTTCTATTAAACAAAAAAAAGATTTACAAGATTTATTAACCGATTTAAGATTTGCAAATAGAAGTTCTTCTTACTCTATAAATACTACTTCAAGACAACAAGACGATATGGATATTCAACAACAAATAAATACAAATTACAATACAAGCGTTAGAAAACAGAGAAAACAGAAAAATCGATATTCTTTGGATCAAGATGATATGGATATTCAACAATCATATCAACAAAAAAGACAAAGAGAACGCGCTGAGGTAAAAAGACGAGAAGAACAAAGATTAGCAAGACAAGCAAGACAAAGAGAACGTGCAGAAGCAGCAAGAAAAGAAGAACAAAGATTAGCACGACAAGCAAGACAAAGAGAACGTGCAGAAGCAAGAAGACGAGAAGAACAGAGATTAGCACGACAAGAGGCACAGAAATTAGCAAAAGCAGCAAGAGAAGAGCGACAAAGAAAAATGAGACAACAAGCATCTAGAAGAAATACAACAAGTTCAACAACAACAGGAAAAAAACCAAGACTTACTCAACAACAAATCAGACAAATAGAAAATGTAGTTCCTGGTGATTTCAAATTAGGTGCAAAAACTGTTCAACAATTATCAGATAAAAATCTTAAAGAAAAAGCTGTTGAACTAACAAAAAAAATGACGGATAAAAGTATTAGAAAAAATACAGATATTAAAGTTCCAACAACTCGTTTATTACATGCAGTGAATGCTGAAATTGTGAAAAGAAAACTATAAATATATTTTTCATTAATACTAAAATTTTTATATAAAAAATTATATAAAAAAAAAAATAACTTTACTAAAATAAAAATGACTCTACAAAATTACAGTTCTTTTCAAAAAAAATATCAAAATAGTAATACAGATACTAGATTTATAACTCACATCGGTTGGGATTATGATTCTCATTCTAATCACGTTGTAAATTCATTACTTTCTGAAAAAAATCTAAAAAAATTACAACTTAAAATAGCTAATTTACTAGAAGGTGTTCATCCTGAAAATAAAAGAATGATTGTTTCTCTCAAAGATATTGCCTCTATTATGCATCCAATTATTGATCAAACAAATATAAAAAATGCTGGTTATATTCAATCAACACGTTTTGGTAATGGATTATCAAAAATCGATTTTACAGATATAGTAAATGATGAAACAATTACTACAATTGTAAATAAATTAAAAGCAGATTATGGTATTGAAAATTGTCGAAACAATCTTAGTATTTGGAGCACACTTTATGGAGAACATAATAAAGAAGGTCTTCGCGCTCATGCACCAATTAAGAAAAGAGAAAAACATCCACAATATATGGCTTTCAATATGAAATATTAACTCTTTTTAATAAAATTTTTTGCACTTTCTATTATACTCTTTTGTTCTTCACTCGATTTTTTCTCAAAATATGATAGATTTCTTATATATGGTGTTTTTCTTAAAATTTCTTTATTTTTACTTAAAAAATAATAATATAAATTATTCCATATAATACACCATTCATCTTTCTTGTAATTACTCATATTCAATATATAATTATCTGATGATACATACGGCTTTCTCATTGTCATTCCACCATCTGCCCATTGTCCCATTGAATATACATTTTGTATCATTACCCAATCATAACTATCAACAGCAAATTCCATAAACCACTTGTAACATTCTTTTGGATGTATTTCACATAGATTCATAAAATTAGAAATAACCATTAATCGTAATATATGATGTAAATATCCCTGTTCAAATCCATTTTTTATTGCATCATCCACTGGCTTTATTCCTAAAGTCCCATTATACCATTTTTTACTTAATTTCTTCTTATGCTCAAATACATTCGAGTTTATCATTTTATCATATGCAAAATGATAACAATACCTTTGATACTCTCTCCAACCAAGAATTTGTCTCACAAATCCTTCATAATTATTCATTCCAACCTTATTTTTATAAGGTTCTATCATCTCTAAAATTGTTGAAGGATTTATTAACCCTATATTTATCATTGGACTCATTACAGAATGAAAGATGAAATTTTCTCTATCATCAATAGCATCCTCATATGTACCAAAATTCTTAAATTTTTCTTTGAGAAAATTATTAAACCATTTTTTTACTTCTTCATGTGTTATTGGATAAATAAAATTATCAGTATTGCCATAATTTTTTGGAAATAATTTATCTATATACGCTTGCGCCTCTTTTACATATTTATTTTTTGATATAGTTGGTAATTTAGGTATATTTATTTTATTTGGTAATTTTTTCCTATTTTCCATATCATATGTTTTTGAATTTGGTATAACATTAAATTCATTTCTCATCATATTATAAAATTTTTGATGAACAAATGTTTTATTTTTTTTATTATATTCCTCCATTTGTTCATAACTTAACAGAAAATTAGGAGATTTGTACATATTTTCTTTCATAAACTTTACTTTTTTTGACAACAAATGATCATTTAACTCAAAATAATAACATTTTTTTTTATCAACTTTCTTTAAAAAATTTGCACAATCTTTGTAGTCTATGTATTCAACGCTATATTTATTTTTTTTTAAATAATCTGAATAATATTTCATTGATGAACGATGTAATACTAATTTTAATTTATTAAAATTCATTTTAATATCTCGCTGTCCGAAAAAAATTGGATGCTCTATTATTATAATCTTATTTATCTTAATATCCGTTGGTATATATTGTTTCTCAAATAATTGATTTGGAAATATTATAAAATTCATTTTATTTTAAACTTTACATTTTTTAAATTAAATTTTATTTCATTTCATCAAAATTAAAAATAAAATAAACAAAAACAAAACAAAAAATAAAATAAACAAAAACAAAACAAAAAATAAACAAAAACAAACAAAAAAATAAACAAAACAAACAAAAAAATAAACAAAACAAAAAATAAAATAAACAAAACAAAAAATAAAATAAACAAAACAAAAAATAAAATAAACAAAACAAAATAGATATAAATAGGAAAAATATAATTAAAAGTTAATTATATTAAAAGATTTTATTATTTTTAATTTATATAATTATAATATATTATAATATCCTGTAGTAATTAATCCTGTATATCCTAATAAATAATTAATTGCTCTTCTTTCACGATCAGTAAAATTTCTTCTTCTTTGATAATTTTCTCTTATAACGTCTCTGGCTACTTTTTTGATATATGTTTCGTCCATTGAATCTATTTTTTCTCTAAAAGCAAGAATATGTCCTCTTGCTGTTGTAATTCTTTGTCTTGCGTTATCCATTTATTAAAATATATTTTTTTTTTAAAAATTGAAAAATTTTCAATTAAATATAAATAAAAAGATTGAAAATTGAAGTAATATTTGATGTTTAAAATTTTACGTTGCAATATTGTTGTCTTTTCTACGGCTTATTTTTTATTTAAGCTATTATTTTGTAATTCAAGTGGTAAAATTGAGAATGAGACAGAAAAAGATGATGAGGAATGGGGACAGTTTATAGATATTGAACAACAAAAATTCTGTATATTTGCTTTAAATAATCAAAATCATATTCACAATATTTAAGAAAAATTTACATTTTCATCAGTTTTGACTGATTCTTCAAAAATATCATTCAAAAAAAATTTCTCATTACTAGTAATAGAGTGATGCGCATAATCACTAATAATATCAAATGTAATTAAAAATCTTTTACATTCATAAGAAGTCATATATCCTTGTTAATTAATACTGAGGAATGAAAATAATCCATCCAAATCAGCAGCTCTAAATGCATTTTTATTCTTTTCAAAATTTAATTCCGTATAACTATTATTTTTTTGTGATAAATTTTCTACCAAAATATCAACCATCTCATCTTTATCTTCTAAGAAATACTCTAATTCCAAATAATCTTTTAAAGCCATCAAAAGATAATGATGGTTATTCATTACAGATGAATACGAACCACAGCTTATAAATATATCATTACAAATTGCTTGCATTCCCATTTCTAAGTGTTTTACTTTTTTATCTTGTTCAAATAAATATAGTCAATAAATATAAAATATCGTAATATTTATAATTTATATAAATATTTTTATATTCTCAATTTATTTTGAAAATTTATAAAAAAATCAATTTTTAGAATTTGGATTGTTTTTTAAATGTAATGTGTGAATTTGATTTAATTGATTCTTTAAAAATATTTTCAAATCTAGATATGTCCTCTTGATGAATATATTTTGATATTTTATTAAAACTAACTAAAAATTTTTCAGCTTCTTCGGGCATAATAATCTGATTATTTTTAATATTTATCAAGTATAATAGACCGTCTAAATCATACTTTGACCAAAATTTTTTATTAAAATTGAGAGTATTAATATCAAGTTTGTTTTGTAAAACTAAATTGAGATTATGCAAGATTTCTTCTTTTTGTTTTGAATTGGAACAAGCAATATACTTTTCTATTCCAGATATTAGTAAAGTCTGGATATGGTGAAATGATGTATATTCTATTGATTTTTTATTACATATCCCATATAATACTTGCGAATTTAATTGAATTGATGATGGTTGGATGTAATACCAATACATTTCTGATTTTTTTTAGTTGAATCTAAAATAAATATAGTTAATAATTCTTCTATATACAAAAATAATATATATATATATATATAGAGTATCTTTATAATTTTTTTAAAGATTAAAAAAAAAAATCAATTTTTAAAAATTTATATTTTCTTATTAACTTTTTTAAAAGAATTGCTTTTAAAAAATTTTATAAATATACTCTTTAGTTTAAATTCCACCACGTAATCGTAAAACTAAATGTAGAGTTGATTCTTTTTGAATATTGTAATCAGCAAGAGTTCTACCATCTTCCAATTGTTTTCCAGCAAAAATTAAACGTTGTTGGTCCGGAGGAATTCCTTCTTTATCTTGAATTTTTTGTTTAACATTGTCAATAGTATCACTTGGTTCAACATCTAAGGTGATAGTTTTTCCAGTCAAAGTTTTAACGAAAATTTGCATTGTTTGTTTTATATTAAACAATTTTTTTTTTTAAAATCATTTTTTAAAATTTTTATGCTATTTTTTAAAAAATTATATTTCTTTTTGGTGCTGAGAAAA
>MDTC01249796.1_pt1 | contig 14119 bp, 7 predicted proteins | sample 811181 | NCBI WGS metagenome assembly MDTC01 (sample SAMN05326644, study PRJNA326480) | marine metagenome | isolation source: seawater | place: Pacific Ocean: North | collected 2011
GGAGTAGGCGACAAGGGCGGCTTCATGAACTGTTATGTAGCGCCCATCAGAGATTTTTGCTGTCAAGGGAGTATGAGCAACATTGATGTCTGCTATGCTCCCTACCGAATGAGTATACTCATATCTTTCTTCATTATACGCTTCCGTCCAGTAGAGGCGGCTTTCAGTATCAGCGAGATTAAATTGCGTCAGCTCGTCTGTAATGAGTAGATTGCCGCTATGAAAATTTTCCGGAAACTCATATCGAAAACCAACGCCGTCATCAAAAACCTTTATTCGTAGATTCATCTGGCGAGACCCATCTGTCACCTGAACCAACATTTCATTATTATGGTCTCTTATGAAACGACGCTCCCCCCAAGGTTGCTCCCAGACCTGGTCCACGCTACCTACCTTCATCATGCGAACAGATAGTCCCACGGCGAAAGGCTCTGCATTACCAAAAATAAAACCCAAACGTGATTTGTGCAGAATAGTGGAGCCGCTCTCACTCAAGCTGTAATTCAAGCGACCCAGATTATCTGTAGATAAATCAAAGACAATTTTTCCATTCGGTGAGCTTACAGACAGTCCAACTTCCTGAGTCTTTGCGCAGCCGTTGACTGCAAAACAGAAAAAAATTGATAGAACTGAAATTCGCAACACAAATGTCTCCAAATAAATTTAAAAAACACAATAATGGCCTTAAGTCGACTTGAAGTCACTTCAACGATTTTAAGGTTTCCTTAAAATTTGCCACTCCCTGAGTAATACCTTTTTTAAAGTTGAGTATACACTTAAAGGGAGGTACGGCCCTAACCCACAATAACCCCACTTGATGAGTTGCAACCAGACAAACTGCCCCTTGTAAGATCAAATCTAGTGAACGCCAAGCCTCAACTTCCCAAAAATTATCCTGCCTGATCGAACCAGAGGTTCGCTCATTTTTTGGAAAAACTGTAATGCATTTATCTTTGCTGGCACTTCCCTCAGAGCTGAAGCACGTCAAAGTTCCAAGACATGCATCACCGCCGGAGTGGTTAAAACGCTGGTCGCAGATATGACTATCAGTGTCTTGCCAGCATCTAAACCACCCTCCCCACATCTGTTCAAAAATAAAGTATATCAGGCCTCTCCTTTGAGTTTCCTACGCCAGAGTAGCCTCTTGATTCAGAGCAAGAGCTGGCAGAATCAACACTCTGGTTGACATCTGACGTAGATCCGACTATCGATTCGATCTAATCGACTCCAAAAAACCCAAGTACCCAAGGGCGCCATCATAGGCCTTAAAACCATGACTCCTAGTTTTGTCGAGAAACTTTTTCACAATATTCTTGCAATAATTTCTTTAGGTTAACAAATGAATACGTATGTAGGACATGTTCACTTAACATCCTGTCAGGATATGATGGTTAACTAGTTACAGGTTAGTGTACCATTAGAGAAGGTTCAATCGGACAACTAGAAGATCCGAATTAATCTTGGTTTTGCACAATTTAATATCCGGAGGGGGAAACATGCTTACTAAAATTGAAGGACGGCTCAGTTCGCCGGTTTTTGCTTTTTTTCTTTTGACTCTTGCGCAAGTTTCACTGGCTGAAGAGGACATTACAGAAATTATCGTGTCGTCAGATTTCAAAAAGGGCATCATGTCGGCAATGCAACAAAAACGCGCATCTGACCGTCAAATCGATGCACTAGGTTTCGAAGATATTGGCGTCCTACCTGGGGCATCAATAGCCGAGTCCATCGCGAGGCTTCCAGGCTTATCCGCTGTACGAGATAACGTAGGCCGTCCGTCTTTTTTGACAGTTCGAGGAAGTGATAATCTGACGATGGGCACACTCAATGGTCGAGAGCAGGTAACTTCTGACAGGGACGGAACTCGAAATGTAGAATACAACCTCTATCCGTCTGAGGTTATGTCTGCCGTCCAGGTCTTTAAAACCCAATCAGCAGAAATGACTGAGGGCGGTCTCATGGGGACCATCAACATGGACACAGTCAAGCCACTAGATCTTGACGAGCGTCGCGTCATCTTTCAAGGGAGCCTGTCTAATTTTGAAATCGCCGGTGACACGGGATCAAAATCAGACGAACTTGGAGGAGACATAAGTATGTCCTTGATAGACCAAGTAAGTGAAAACTTTGGTTATGCCTTAGGTTTTACAGCGGTGGACGGAGCTAGTGGGCACCTAAGGATCTCCAATGGCGGGTATGGAACTTTTGACGCGGGCGGTTTTGGTAGCAACCCTCTGCCAGACGTAGATGGCGATGGTGAGGCCGGTGAAGAGCGAATAACAAATACTCTTGGACATGCATCCCGAGCTGGGACAGAAGATCGCCAGAGTGTATTCGTGGCATTTCAGTATAAGATGGGAGACTTTGACATTAATTTCGATCATCTTCAATCAAAGAGGTCGAGAGATCATTTCAATTCCGGTTTATTTTTTCAAGGGATGAATCAGGCAAGTCAGGAAGACATTGATAATGGTAGAGTTTCTAACATCAGCATAACTTCAATAGGCGGTATCGATTACCTCACAGGTGCGACGGTTCAGCGCGTTGGAGCTCGGACGCAGCAAGGTTTTGGAGGAAATGGCTTTTATAGCTACAATCAAGCTGATGACAAGGAAGCTGAAACATCCACTACCGGCTTAAATATTAGCTGGTCAAACGAAACGCTTACGGTCAGTGGGGATATTTTCCGGTCCGAAGCCAGCGATGACTATTACGTCACCAACACAACATTGTGGCGCTATGCAAGCAACCCAGCACAAACAGAGGGCTTTGGGTGCCCTTGTCCAGAGAGTGCCCCAGATTTTTCGGTAACTTATAACATGGTGAATGATACTGTAAGTTGGGGTGCCGACGCGGACTTAACTGACCCAGCGACTTTTGCTCACAGGCAGTTATCTGAACAGTATTTTTTCTCCACAGACGAACTCAATGGTGGATCATTAAGTGCCGCACTCGAGGTTGATTCAGGCGCAATTAATCTGGTCAAATTCGGTGTAAGGTACGCCGACAGAGAAAAAGTTTTTGAGGTGCCCTACGATCTAAATAGTACCGGAGTTATTCCAGTAACTAACAACGAAATGGTGACATCAGCGCAGGTGGACGACGTAATTTCTGGTAATGGTGGCCCAGCATATCTGACGATTGACCCTTTTAATCAGTCCGTTTTGTCGCTGTACACCGACAGGGAAAAATGGACCCCCGGAGATTGCTGTAGCGGAAATGAGGTAATTCGTTATAACAGTCCAAGAGAAAATTCTGGATCAGTAATGGAAGAGACCACATCGGCTTTCATACAAGTAGACTTTGACACAGAGTTTGGCGCTACTCCGGTAAGTGGAAACTTTGGCGTACGTTACTTTGAGACTGATGTAGAGGCTCCAGGATGGCAAGCTCCCGGAGACCGAAGTTCAACCTTTGTTGAGCGAACTTTGGTCACTCACAGCTATAATGACGTCTTACCGAGTCTAAACCTAAACTTTGGTCTTACCGAAGACCATGTGTTGCGGTTTGGAGTCGCTGAAGTGATTGCAAGAGCTCCTTTAGATTATTTGAAATCAACGGAGAGAGTGAGTGTTGGTGGATTTGGTGGTAATACAGTTGAAGCTTCCGGTGGGAACCCTAGGCTTAACCCGACCTCTGCTCTGCAAACTTCTATCTCACTAGAGTGGTATGCATCTGATTCTCATACATTTTCGATTGCAGCGTTCTATAATGATTTTGAGACTTTTATTGGTGATGAAATACTTACTGGAGAGATAACGCTAGCAGGAGTAGATGCGGTGCCCGAGTCTGTAGATGGTTTCGGTAACGTAACGCCTGCTCAGGATGCCGTCCCAGCACAAACGGTTCCGTACGCCCGCACTACTCAAAATAACATGGATGGTGGATACCTCTCCGGCATTGAGCTTAGAGCCTTCTCAACATTTGGGTTTGTAAATCCGGCTTTAGAAAATGCAGGACTAGATTTCACGATTTCTACTCTTGACTCAAATGTTCGTCCAATGGTCTTGGGTGGTTTTGGCTCTTCCGGGCTTGCCTCTGGAATGAGTGGGCTGTCCGATACAATCTATAATCTCACTGCCTTTTACGCGCAAGACAAGTTTGAAGCTAGGTTGAACGTTAATTATAGGTCCTCGTTTGTGTTCGCGGCTGGCTTAGGAGGCTTCCAAGATTATGATGAAGCAACTATTGTGGATGCTGAAGCGTCATATGATATTTTGGACAACTTAAAAGTCTCGGTCTTTGGAGCAAATTTGACGGACGAGCCACAACGTATATACGATGATGGGATTCCCGCTCTGACTATACAGATGCAGCACTACAGGTCGACGGTAGGTGTGAGACTAAAATACGATCTCGATTAATTCTTTGAGGAAACGCTTCAGTCAGTTAGGTGCCGGAGGTTTAATAACTTTCGGCACTTTCATTTGTACCCTAATATCAGGGTGCGGGGGAGGCTCAACGCCTAGCGCTAGTGCCCCTGTCACAAATAGTACAATTTTAGATCAGGTGCCTGAGGACCCCCCAGTTGCAACTCCCTCTTCGACCTCCCCAATAGATCAAACTGCGGTCAGTGGCCAAGGTGCATTTAATTTTATTGATAACACCGAACAGTCAAAAATAGAATTTGGATTTGGTTTTTCAGCAGCATTTGAAAATGATGAGGTCCAATGGATTGCGGCTCACGGAGTCGCCGCTGGAGACTACGACGCCGATGGGGATGTTGATCTTTTCATTGTGAGGGGTGACCTTGGCCCAAATCTACTATACAGGAATGACGGAAACCTTGTTTTCGAAGAGGTTGCGGAATCAGCGGGGGTAGGTAACACAAAAACACTAACTTCAAATTGGCGCCACGGATCACCCGCTTTCGCGGATGTTGATGGAGACGGTTTGCTGGACCTCTTTTTAAGTGGCCTTGGGGGCGATCCAAATAAACTATATAAGAATGATGGAGATGGCACCTTCACCGACGTAACCGCTGGATCGGGTTTTGATCAAATGAAATCAGCATATACATTTTCTCCCGCTTTTGGGGACTATGATTTAGATGGAGATATCGATCTGGTAGTAGGCCACTGGGGTAGTCCGATAAACTATGGTAGCCCCCCATCGGAAACTGAGCATCTCTGGCGCAATGATACGGAGGGCAATAATATTAAATTTACTCCTGTAACTGCTAGGGCCGGTATATCGCCTGGGATCCTGACTATTAGTGATTCTAAGATCACGCAAAGAGTATTCGATAATACATTCACCCCAACTTTTGCAGATTTCAATGATGATGGTCATCCCGATTTAGTAATGGCGGCAGATTTTAATTTTTCTCAAGTGTTTATTAATAATGGCAATGGAACTTTTTCAAATACAACAGATACAGATGTAATTGTAGACGGAAATGGTATGGGCTCAGCTGTTGGCGATTATGATAATGATGGTCGTCTTGATTGGTTTGTGTCGTCCATTCGAGCTACTGGTGACGTCCCGCAACATCTTTCAACGCTGGGTAATCGCCTTTATAGAAACAATAATGGTGTTTTTGAAGATGTTTCTTATGATAGCGGCATAACCGCTGGTGGTTGGGGTTGGGGTTCCTGTTTTCTGGATATTGAGAATGATGGTGATCTTGACATTTACCAGACAAATGGATGGCCGGAATGGGACGAGCTTGGACCTTTTTCATCAGATGCGACAAGAGTATTTGTAAATCAGGGAAACGGTATTTTCCATGAAACCGCAAGTGAGCTGGGTTTGAGCGACGCAGAGCAAGGCAGAGGAGTCGTTTGTGCAGACTTTGATCGCGATGGAGACCTTGATATTCTACTCCTACATGGAAATACCGAAAATGCGGCAACTCTCTGGAAAAACACAAATGAGGGAAATTTTTTATCCGTGCGTCTCAAAGGCAAATCGCCTAATACACAAGCTATTGGTGCAAGAATTACCCTTGAGTCTGGCGGAAGATGGCAACTAAGGGAAATGATGCTTGGCAATAATTTCGTCTCGCAGAATCCAGCGGAACAGCATTTTGGTTTAGGTGAATCCGCTAAAATCGATATTCTAAGGATAAGATGGCCAGACGGTAGCCAAACGGAGTTAACTGATGTCGATGCCAATCAGCATCTAATTATTTCTCAGGATGAAGACACCAATACGCGACTTTCAGTAAATAATGGATCAGGAAGCGGCTTTTATGAGCAAGGTGAGACAGTGTCTATTTCGGCTGTGCCGTCGTTAGATGAGCACTATAATTTTTCTCATTGGAGCTCAAGTAATGAGGAACTGATTGAGAACAAATATTCGTATGCTACGTCTTTCACTATCCCAAATTCTGCGCTTGATTTGGTGGTCGTAGCTAATTATTTGCCAGGTCCAAATGTCTCGAATGAATTATCAGTAGCAAGACGTTGGAACGAATTAACCCTTCAGGCTATAAGAAACGACTTTGCCCGTCCCACTGTGCATGCTAGAAATCTTTTTCACATATCAGCAGCAATGTATGACGCTTGGAGTTTTTCTGATGACGTTTCGATACCATGGCTGTTAAATAAGGAGCTCGATGAAACTGATTGTGCTTTTTCGAATTTAGAGGGAGAAGCAGATCAGAAGTTTATCGAAGAGGTGATCAGCCATACTGCATATCGGATGCTCCGTCATCGCTTTAAAAACTCACCCGGAAAAGAACAAACCTATCGAGATACCGACACATTGCTAAACTTTCTTGGATATGCCCCGATAGAGACTTCGAGTGTCATCCTCAGCAATGCATCACAGTTGGCTACAACCATTGCGGATTGTTATATTAATTATGGTATGACTGATGGGGCTAATGAGGCGGATGATTATTCCAATCGATTCTATGAGTCAGTTAATCCTCCCCTAAATCCAGAATTTCCTGGAAACCCAAATATTTTAAATTTAAGTCGCTGGCAGCCCTTAAGCCTCAGCACCTTCATCGATCAATCCGGAAATACGATCGAAAGTGAGCCAGCATTCTTCGGCCCAGAGTGGGGTAATGTGTCTTCTTTTGCTCTGAGCGAAACAGACTTGAGTACCTTTGAGCGGGATGGAAACCGTTTTAATGTGTATTACGATCCAGGGTATCCGCCCGATGCAGATGGATATCTAAGTAATATCTTCAAATGGTCTATGAGCCTCGTTGCGATATGGTCTTCCCATCTTGATCCTGATGACGAGACTCTCCTCGATATTTCCCCAAACAGCATCGGAAATATTACCGAATATCCATCTGGATTTCAGGAGTATGATCAGTTTTATAAGACTTTTACGGGAGGGGATTGGGGTATCGGATACTCAGTTAATCCCCATACTGCAGAACCATACCAAACACAATTCGTGCGAAGAGGTGATTATGCGCGGGTGCTAGCGGAATTTTGGGCTGATGGCCCCGACTCTGAGACACCTCCCGGGCATTGGTTTGTAATCTTAAACACAATAAATGATCATCCGTTATTGGCAAAAAGACTTGAGGGCACAGGTGAGGTATTAGATCCGTTAGAGTGGGATATCAAAAGTTATTTCACTCTTGGTGGTGCAATGCATGACTCGGCAATAGCCGCATGGGGGTCGAAAGGTTGGTACGATTCTATCAGACCAATTTCAGCTCTTCGTGCTTTATCCCAACTCGGTCAGAGCACCGACCCTAGTTTATCCAACTACCATCAAGATGGACTTCCTCTGTATCCAAATTATATTGAGAGTGTCGAGATCGGCGATGAGCTTGCAGGTTCTGATAACGAAAATGCAGGAAAAATAAAATTCAGGACATGGAGAGGGCCATCTTATATTTCTGACCCGTCGACAGAGTATGCCGGTGTTGGTTGGATCCTCGCAGATAATTGGTGGTCATATCAGAGGGCTAGCTTTGTAACACCCCCATTCGCAGGATATATTTCCGGTCACTCTACCTATTCTCGTGCTGCCGCAGAGGTCTTAAGGCTGATCACTGGGAGTCCTTTTTTTCCCGGAGGAATGAGTCAGTTCGCTGTAAAGCAGAATGAGTTCTTAGTATTCGAAAAAGGTCCATCTGAGGATATGACTTTACAATGGGCAACTTTTAAGGACGCTGCAGATCAATGTGGTTTATCCAGAATTTGGGGGGGAATTCACCCTCCAATTGACGATATACCCGGACGGCTTATCGGAGAGCAAGTCGGAATAAACGCTTACACAGAAGCACGATTATATTTCGATGGAGTAGCTCAAGATTAAATACAAGGAGTTAAAACTAAAAAGATATTTTTATCGACCCCAACAAGCTAACGCCCCTTTTCATTAGCCACTATTTCTTATGTGTCTTTTGGAATACATGAAATATGTGCAACGAACCCTCGTCTATCATTACCTAGTTTTAACCGTTATAAATCGCATAAATCATTCCAATCGCTCTCCTTACAATAATATTTGTTATCGCTTAAATATTCCAACATATTGCACTTATAACCGTGAGTAATAGCGAGTGCCATTGCGTCAATCAATCGAATGCAAGGTGTTCTGTTTTTGTTGTTGAGACTTTCGGTAATAGGATCTGACATACGTATTCATTTGTTAACACTCGAGAATTATTGCAAAAATATAGCTAAACAAATTTAAATAGAAAAATTCAGACCGTAACTGAAAATTACCATAAATTAGTTAGTCACTTGATCTTGGGAATGGAAAAATTTGTAATTTGCTCAGGGTTAATCTTCATCCGAAAGTTAACTTCGATAATTGCACGAATCTGATGCAGATTGAGGCCATAAGGAAGTATTTACATAAATGTCTAACGTTATCTTACAATGACTGAAACCTCGAAGAAGCATACAACGGAGCCTTGGTGGCGTGGAGGAGTAATTTACCAAATATACCCACGAAGTTTCATGGATAGCGATGGTAACGGAATTGGCGATCTACAAGGCATCATTAACCAACTAAATTACGTCTCCACTCTTGGCGTCGATGCTATTTGGGTGTCACCATTTTTCAAATCACCCATGAAAGATTTTGGCTATGACATCAGTGACTATCGGCAAGTCGATCCGTTGTTCGGTTCCAATAATGATTTTAGAACACTTGTTTTAAGAGCACACAAGCTAAACTTAAAGGTAATTATTGATCAAGTGCCGAGCCATACTTCAGACCAACATCCGTGGTTCCAAGACAGTAAAGACAGTAAACAAAATCCTAAATCAAACTGGTATGTTTGGGCTGATGCAGGTCCCGATGGACAACCTCCAAATAACTGGTTATCCATATTTGGAGGTTCAGCATGGCAGTGGAGTCAGAGCAGATGTCAGTATTATTTTCATAATTTCTTAACCAGCCAACCTGATCTTAATTATCATTGTGACTCTGTTAGAGCACAGATACTTGAGGAAATAGAGTTTTGGCTTAAACTGGGCGTTGACGGTGTGCGCCTCGACGCCATTAACTATTGCTACCACGACGCTTCTTTGCGAAACAATCCAGAAAAACCATTGGTTGAGAGGATAGGACGTGGGTTCTCGTCAGATAACCCTTATGCAGCGCAATATCATTATCACGATAATACCCAACCTGAAAATTTAAATTTTTTAGAGGAGGTCAGAGCATTATTTAATCGATACCCCAGCACAGTCGCCCTTGGCGAGATAAATTCAGAAGATTCGATGTCCACCTTGGCAGAATATACGACAGCAGGAACGCGATTACATATGGGTTACAGCTTTGAACTCCTCTCTCATGAATTTTCAGCTAAACATATTAAAAACACCGTCGAGAAATTCGAGGCTAAAAAATCGGATGGATGGCCCTGCTGGGCGTTTAGTAATCATGACGTGGTTCGAGTCGTCAGTAGATGGGGGACACGACTAACCGGTCATAAAGCTCGAGTAGCTTTTGCAAAGTTACTAATTGCATTATTAGGCACTCTCAGAGGGACAATATGCACATACCAAGGTGAGGAGTTAGGTCTCTGTGAGGCAGTCTTGGAAAAACATCAGTTGCATGACCCATTCGGGATCGAATTCTGGCCGGAGTTCAAGGGACGTGACGGTTGCCGCACTCCGATGCCATGGCTTGCCAAGGCTAGTGGAGCGGGTTTTAGTAAAGTTGAGCCTTGGTTGCCGATTCCTCCGGAACATTTAATGAATAGCGTGGAGTCTCAACAAAATGACCCGAATTCAGTTTTATTTTTTTTCAAATCATTCCATCGCTGGCGTAGCAAGCAACCAAAGATAAAGTCAGGCAGCATCTCTTTCCCTCCCACAAATGAGCCAGATTCGCTCCTTATCATTCGAAGAACTATCGATGGTCGCTCAATATCTGGGTACTTCAACCTAGGAGGTCACCCAGAGACATTTAATATTCTCGCCGGAGAGGCTTGGATGGGTGATGCTCCTAAACAACTTTGCGCCCCCATGCCGGATAAAAAAATGCTGTGCCTTAAGTCAAATGGTTTCGCGTACTCACAAACCATTGCCTCATGATTCTTGCCAAATATGGTCGTATTCTGTGTCATTTGTTAGCCATCTGTCTAGTAATAGCGGGATGTAATCACACACGAATCCTAACGCTGTCAGCGATCTCAGAAGCACGATTCCCTGAAATCTATCCCTCGTCCGAAGTTGAAGTTGAATTCCATGGAGAATGGACAAGGCAACATTACAAAGAACGGATAAAAAACTTTAAAAAAACTCCTTTGTCTGAAGAGGATATTGTTTTTATTGGCGATAGTATTACGGAGGGTGGAGGGGATTGGGGTAAGAGATTCAATATAAAGAATATCAAAAACCGTGGCATTAGCGGGGATGTAAGTGATGGCGTTTTGTTAAGGATTGGTGAGGTACTATATTTTCAGCCAAAAGCAATTTTTCTGATGATTGGCTTTAACGATGTTAACAATATACATTATCAAAAACAGATACCGTCCACTGAGTACGTGACAAACACGATTATTGATTTGACGCACAAACTTGGACAAGGCTCCCCGGGTACACAGGTTTTCGTTCAAAGTATACTTCCCTGTGACAGAGCGTACATAAACACCATGATTAATGACATCAATACCGCTCTTGCACTTGAATTCAGAGAAAGTTCAATTGTTTTTATTGACCTTCACTCTCACTTTAAAGATAAGCATGGCAAGATGTTGAAACATCTCACTTATGACGGAGTTCACCTTAATGAAATTGGATACCAACTATGGACAAAACAGGTATACCCCTTTGTAAAAGGACTACAGTGAGCCCAATAAAACTCACAGAGACACTTATGAAAAAATATCTCGTATTTTGTTTGTTGATACTCGGAACCCAAAATCTGGGAGCGAACGAGGCTAAAGATCCATACTCATGGGACATCAGAGAACGTGACATCCGAATCGAGATGCGTTACCCGAAAAATAAGTTGAAAGCAGTTGTTTTAAGCTATGATGACGGATTTTCTGAGGATTTGCGACTCGTACAATTACTTAATAAATATGGACTAAGGGGGACCTTCCATATAAATTCCGCACGGCTTTCGACCCCAAACTATATGAAGAAAAAAGATATAAAACAGTATTTTAGCGAGCATGAAATTTCCGCTCATGGGGCTAACCATCAGGGTCTATTAGGTCTCACACTCGCAGATCGTATCTATGAGTTCATGGAAGATCGAAGAGCCTTGGAAGTTCTTTCAGGTAAGTTGGTGCGCGGTATGGCATATCCTTTTGGAAGCTATGATCCCGAAGGGTTAGAGTTACTTGAGTCTATGGGCTTTGAGTACGCAAGAACCGTTGAAGCCACGCATGATTTTAGAATTCCTGCAAACTTCCTCCTGTGGCATCCTTCAGCCCACAAATTCGGAGTTGAAGATGAACCTGCGCGCGACGGAGCAACTTTTCAGCTGGTAGAAGATTTCTTTTCTAGAAAACATCAATCCCTACTCTATCTTTGGGGACATAGCTGGGAATATCGGAAGAAGTGGAATATGGTTGAGGAACTTTTTTCTTTACTCTCAGGGCAACCAGATATAGTTTCTCTGACGCACATAGACCTTGTTGCATATCTTAAGGCTTTTCGACAGTTACGAATATCTGCGGACAAAACAATCATCCATAACCCTTCGGCAACCAAATTATTTATGCGGGTTTTTGATGGCAGGCGGACCCCAGAAAAAGCAAGCTACACCATTGAATTAGAACCCGCCGCTACGCTTCGCCTTGAGAATTGACAAAAAGGCTATATTATCCCGAGAGTAATTTTTTTAAATGATTGATTAGTGTAAAAGATACCGAGTTCTCCTTGTATGGTAAACCAAAGCCCACTTAATCAGTTCAATGTACTCCCAAGTCGAGACCTAATACTCGAACTAACCAACTGCGGTAATATTTCGAAATGCGATCAAATCTGGTGAGCCGTCAAAAATTATTCAAAACTCTCGCAACAAAGTCCGGAGCTTTGACCCTTGTCTTGGTCTTTTTATCCCTCATGGCATGCTCCATACCCGATACTTTAATACTTTCGAACAAAAGGGATATGCCAAATTTTATTATCTTTTATGTTGACGACCTTGGATATGGAGACCTGGGAATCTATGCAACGAAAAAATTGACGACGCCCGCAATCGATAAACTCGTCAAGTCGGGGCAAAGCTGGACAAATTTCTATTCCTCTGCAGCCGTTTGCAGTCCAAGCCGAGGGGCTCTTTTAACAGGAAATCTTCCGGTGAGATCGGGTCTTTATGGCAGTAGGCTAAATGTGATGTGGCCAGGGGCTTTAAGGGGAATACCTGATTCTCTTGAGACAATCGCAGAAACATTTAAAAAAAACAACTACAAGACAGGTATCTTTGGTAAGTGGCACCTGGGCGACGCATCCGAGTCGCTGCCAACACGTCATGGATTTGATGAGTGGATCGGAATACCTTATTCGAACGACATGGGCTGGTCGATAGGTGACATCAACAGCACCAATGTTTTTAATGATTTGTCAACATCTGCACTCAAATGGAACGAGGTTGGCGATACCTATCAGTTGCAGATGCGGAACCCAAAAAACAGCGACTGGGACGTGCCTCTAATCAGGAGTGTCAGCGGGGCCTCTAGCCCTCATCAAGACACGATCATAGAGCGTCCCGTCAACCAGGCACTACTGACAAAAAAGCTTACAGAAGAATCAGTTTCATTTATCCGTAGAACGGTCACAAATAATGAGTCGTTTTTTCTCCTCATGTCACACAGCCTAATACATGTCCCATTGTTTAGGTCTCCTGAATTTGCAGGGAAAAGCTCATATGGGCTATTTGGTGACGTACTGCAAGAGCTAGATTGGAGCGTAGGAAGAATTCTAGCCGAGTTAGAGAACCTAGATATTGATGGTAGTACCTATGTTGTTTTCACGAGTGACAATGGGCCTTGGCTTGGATACGCTCCAGAGCAGGCGGGATCCGCAGGCCCGTTACGAGGAGGCAAAGGCCAGGTATATGAGGGCGGAATGAGGGTCATGACTATATTTAAAGGGCCTGGAATAAAACCCGGGATAATATCCGATTTTGGAATGGATACAGATATTTACAATACCTTTTTAACTTTAGCTGATATTGAATCTTACAGAGGTGCACAAGACAGTATGGATTTATCAGAAACACTCAAATTCGGCAAGCCCGGACCAAGAGACTTTATACCCTATTACAATAACTCGAGACTTGCAGCTTTCCGATTCCAAAATTTTAAACTACATTTCGCAAAAAAAGAGACATTAGAACAATCAGCTTCACCTCCCCACCTATTCGACCTTGACACAGATGTTGGTGAAAGCAGAGATTTAGCTGATACAAAAAATCAAGAATTGGTAAATATTCTGCAGTTAGCTGAGGAATTTGAAGCCTCAGTAGAAATCAAGCCGTCAATATTTGATCTGCAAAAAGTTAAGCCAAGGCCTTAATCAAGGATCATAATTTTTAAAAGAAGATTTGTAGCACTGATTTAGCGGCAAGTTGCGTCCCTCAAAAACTTTGCTAAACTGCGAGCTTGAAATTAAATGCGCCAGAGTGGTGAAATTGGTAGACACAGGGGATTCAAAATCCCCCGCCCTTAAAAGCGTGCCGGTTCGAGTCCGGCCTCTGGTACCATATATAAATAAGTAGTATGTAAACC
>MDTC01140673.1_pt1 | contig 14118 bp, 10 predicted proteins | sample 811181 | NCBI WGS metagenome assembly MDTC01 (sample SAMN05326644, study PRJNA326480) | marine metagenome | isolation source: seawater | place: Pacific Ocean: North | collected 2011
ACAATGTACGGCAGTTCATTGAGTTTGGCTTTTTTATAGGTTTTCAAGAAGCCCGTCATGGAGATATAAATCGTATCGCCCGTATTGATGTTCGCCGGGTTATCCATTTGTACCTGTAAGCCACTAATGGAAAGGTCGATAACCATTGCGTCCCTGACAAACTTGCCTGCTTTGACGCGGCAGCGGCTGCGATAATTGAAACGTCTTTCTTTGCGCAGATTAACGAACTCCAGACGGGCTTCTTTGGTTCGTAACGGCACAGCGGGTGGATGTGCGAACGCCTTTATTGACGGCAGCTCAGCTTTATTAAGCTCGACCGTTGTTAAACCGGAAACACTGGATGTGACGTCTGAAACCGCGGCCAAATACTTCAGTGGTTTCACCGCTTGCTTCACTTCTGCTGAAGGCGGATTTATGCGAAACGGCACTTTTATATGCTCAGGAACAGCTTGTGGCTGCCATGCCCGCTCACTGTCACTGCGGCGAATATCAACCTGGAGTACTCGCCAGGAGGCTTTTTGACGGCCAAAGGCAATGTAAGTATCCCAAAGGCCGGAGCGCTTTAATTCATCAGCGGTGGCCGAGTAGTGATAGATTTTGCCGCGAGCTGTTATTGAAAAACTCAGGACGATAATTTGTGCAGTCCCCTGGGTCTCTATTTGCTCGAGAATTTGCTGGCTCCGCCGAACATTAAATATCGAGCCGAAACTAATTTGGTTCAGCTCATTTAACCAGGTGTCTAAAATAAAACGGTTGTTGTCTGTGGTTAATACATAATCCGCAATTAGCCGTTTATTCGCTTCTGAAAAGTAAACCGGTAACTGACGCGTTCTTGGCAAGAAGAATTGCTCATGCCCTTTACTAATGACACTGTCGTAGGTGTTATCAATATTAACGCGGTAGCGTTTTTTGTAGCCGTTGATGAAACGCTGGAAAAAGCTATCAAGTTCGTCGGAGCGAAACTCTGATTCGCGGCTTAAATTAATGTACTGTTTTCCATCAATGTGTTGTACGCCAACAACAATATAAGGAATGCGCATTCCCGGGTCGACGGTAAACTCTTTGGCTAAACCAATAAAAGATAATTCAACCTTGTCTTGTTCGGTTATGTCTCTTGATTCGTCGAGCCTTACGCGCATACCGGTAATGGATATATCGGCGGTTATACCTTTGAATTCCTGCTCTGCGTCATCGGTTAAAAGTACATCTATGGTAAAATTCATGCGCTCTTCTGAGCGGTATGGGTAACGACCGAAGTTAAAGGTCTCCACTAGGTAGGAATAAGGCTCATTAGATTCTGTTCTAAAAGGTGACTGGCCGCTCACTGGTTCGGCATTTTGAGAAGCGAGACTTTGTGCGTAAGCGCGCTCTTCTTCCTGAGCCCGGCGGAGTTGGTTATCGGCATCAAGAATTTGCTCAAACGTGTCCTGAGTGAAGACGCCTTTATAGGTGTCTAAGCCTTTCTCAAAAATTTCTATAGCAACGCTGTCGAGCTGATGCCTGCGACCCTGATGCTCATAAGGAAAGCATTCGTCATCGACTTGATTCCGTAAGTCAACCGTTCGACGACAAGGAGCGGCGAGTCGGTTAAGCTCCATTTTTAATTTGAAACGAGTGGGACCATCCAGATCTTTGGTTAAGGCCTGGAAAATAGCGTCGAAATCAGAATCGTAAACAACGGGTTTCAACTGATCAATTAATTGGTCAAAATAAGAATTTGGCATCAAGATCCATTTTTATTCGTTATTCTTGAATATTACCTCATATTAAAACGAGAAGCAGATTAATGGCAAAAGCAAAAATGGCATATGTGTGCAGCGACTGTGGCGCGGACTTCCCGCGCTGGCTAGGACAGTGCACAGAATGTAAAGCATGGAATACCTTAACCGAAGTTCGGCTGGCATCAAAGTCGGCTTCACCTGTCGTTGCCCGCCAGGGGTTTGCCGGTATGACCGAAAGCAAAGTGCAAACGCTCAGCGAGGTTGACCTGCAGGAAGTTCCGCGCTTTAGCTCAGGCTTTAAAGAGTTCGACCGTGTGCTGGGTGGGGGCGTCGTGCCCGGCTCAGCTATTCTAATTGGAGGCTCTCCCGGCGCTGGTAAGAGTACCTTGTTGTTGCAAACGCTTTGTCAATTAGCAGAAAAAATGCCGGCGTTGTACGTGACGGGGGAAGAATCATTACAACAGGTCGCTATGCGAGCGCAACGCCTAAACTTGCCGACAGATAAATTACGGATGCTGTCGGAAACCTCGGTTGAAACGATTTGCCAGCTGGCTGACAAAGAAAAGCCCGCCATTATGGTTATCGATTCAATACAGGTTATGCACTTGGCGGACATTCAGTCGGCGCCAGGTAGCGTGTCTCAAGTGCGGGAAGCGGCAGCTTACTTAACGCGTTACGCAAAGCAAAAGAATGTCGCCATTATTATGGTCGGGCATGTGACCAAAGAAGGCTCTCTGGCTGGCCCTAAAGTGCTGGAGCACTGTATTGACTGTTCAGTTATTTTAGATGGCTCTTCAGATTCTCGTTATCGAACCTTGCGCGGCACGAAAAACCGTTTTGGCGCAGTGAATGAGCTTGGGGTTTTTGCCATGACAGGCGGTGGTTTAAAAGAGGTATCGAATCCGTCGGCGATATTCCTGCAACGTGCTGAAGAACAAGGCAACGGCTCTGTAGTCATGGTGGTTTGGGAAGGCACCCGACCTTTACTGGTGGAAATACAGGCGTTGGTCGATTACTCCGCTCTGGCGAACCCGCGTCGGGTTGCCGTAGGCCTGGAAGCAACTCGCTTGGCGTTATTGCTTGCTGTTTTGCATCGTCATGGAGGCTTACAAGTGTCCGATCAAGATGTTTTCGTTAATGTGGTTGGTGGGGTGAAAGTGGCAGAAACCTCAGCCGATTTAGCCTTGTTGCTAGCCATTGTGTCGAGTTTCAAAGGAGACCCGTTGCCGAGAGAGTTAGTTGCTTTCGGCGAAGTTGGTTTAGCCGGCGAAATTCGTCCTGTGCCAAACGGGCTGGAGCGATTGAATGAAGCGGCCAAGCATGGCTTCAAAAAGCCGTGGTACCTATTGCCAATAAACCCAAAACTGCGCCGGAAGGCATGGAAATTATTGGTGTTAAAAATCTGCAGCAGGCACTCGATGTCATTTAAACTGACAGCCATAGCTGTACTTTTTTGGGCACTAACAGTTTTGGTACTAACAGCGCCTGTTCAAGCAAAGGAAAGTGCGCTCTGGGTGTCGTTAAATCAATGTATTGATATTGCTCTGGCACGATGGAGTGAACGACAGGAGCTTGTTGGTATCACGCGCCTGCATGACGAAAACGAGTTGACGGGTGTGGCAAGACATAATGGAACGCTGGAGAGCATACTGGCGCTAAAACCGACAAAAGTTTTCGCAACGGAGTTTAACCAGCCCAGACTGGTTAAAGCGCTAAAAGGTTACGTGGATGTTGTGGTGCTGCCGCAACCGAGAAACTGGGAGGCTTATGAGCAGTGGTTGAGTATTATGGCCAACCAAACGGGTTATCCAAGAAAGGTAGAGCAACATAAAGCGGAATTACAGCGTTCTCTCATTGCGCAAGCCGGGAGCCAGTCTGCAATAGTGATTATGCCTAATCAATACAGTTGGGGTCAGGGGAGCTGGACCGACACGCTATTCAAAAAAATGGGCTGGAAAAACTTGGCAGCAACGGCCGGTTATGACTTAGTATCGGTCGATCTCGAGCAGTTAATAACCTGGCGACCTGGCATTGTCATTATGGAAGGATTCACTGAAGATGCGGCGACGGCAGACTTCGCACTGGCTAATATTTGGCGACATCACCCTGTGGTGCGAAAGTGGATATCGGAACAAAACAAAGTTCAGTTTATTCCTCACGAGACATCGTCTTGCCCCGTAGTGAATGCGAATGCTTATGTCGAAGCGCTTGGCCATAGGAGAGAAAACATTGAGTAGTATCGTCAAATGGGTGTTAGCGCTTACTCTCTTGATTATCGCTCTCTCCGCGTGGCATTTGTCGCAAGGCAGTAGTGGCTTAACGCTATGGGACTGGTGGCGAACCGATGCATTATCGGCTTATCAGCAGGCCATATTGGCTGATATTCGTTTACCACGACTGGTTCTTGCAGTAGTCAATGGCGCGGTGCTTGGACTGGCTGGCGCTGCCATGCAGCTTTTGCTCAGAAATCCGCTCGCAGAGCCCGGACTTACTGGCGTCTCATCCGGGGCTGCGTTAACGACGGTCGCTGTGCTTTATTTTGGTTTGTTGCCAACGTTCTCCTGGCTTTTACCCTTTATCGCATTGACCGGCGGCTTAGCCGCTATCGTTGTCGTGGTGGTAATGGCGGGAAATTATGCCGATGTGAACCGGGTCATTTTAGCCGGTGTGGCTATTTCCTCTTTGGCAGGAGCTATTATGGCATTGCTGCTGTACCTGGCGCCCAACCCATTCGCTTTTCAGGAATGGAGCCAGTGGACCCTTGGAAGCCTTGCAAACCGGGGCTGGTCACATGTGAATTTAATGCTGCCTTTTGCTTTAATCGGCGCAGTATTGGTGTTAACTCAGTCTCGCTTTTTGACGGCGTTAACCTTTTCCGAAGAAACCGTCGTTAGCATGGGTTATAGCTATCCGACAAGGCGTAACTTAGTACTTATAGCCGTTGCATTACTGGCAGGTAGTAGCGTAGTCAGCGTTGGAATTATTGGTTTTGTGGGGCTGTTGGCACCGCATCTGGTGAGATTAGTCGGGCTTAATCACCCCAAACAAGTTCTGTCGATGAGCGCCTTGGCTGGAGCTGTACTGGTGCTCTCTATCGATATTTTTGTGCGCCTTATTAGTGTTGGTCGGGAACTGCCATTAGGTGTGGTTGCGGCAGTTATTGGGGCTCCTTTACTTATTGCTTTACTGGTTAGACAGAAATCTCGGCAGGCGGTGAGGTAGACACAATGCTAACAATAGAAAATGGCAGCCTGAAAGGTGTGACTCGGCAGCGCTTAAATAACATTACACTCTCTATCGATAGCGGTAAATTGGTGGGCCTAATAGGCCCTAATGGTGCCGGTAAAAGCTCATTACTTAAAGCCATAGCCGGCATTGAAACAGCATCAGGACGTTTTTCCTGGAATCAGCAGCCGTTATCAGCTATGAAGGACACTGAGCGCGCTAATACACTGTCATACATGGCTCAAGATGACATCCCCCAATGGGATATGACGATGGCGGATATCATCGATATTGGTCTGCTCAAAAGGCGTATATCCCGTTCAGAGCGGCAACGGCGTATCGACAACGTGTGTGCAACGCTTAATCTGTCGGAGTTTAACGGACATTCTATTCAGCGTTTATCGCGTGGTGAGCTGCAAAGGGTGCTACTGGCCAGGGCGTTAGTCGCTGAACCAGAGCTTTTACTCTGCGACGAACCGACCAATGCGCTGGATATTTATCACCAGCTCAATGTTTTACAATTGCTGAAAAAACAAAGCGAGCAGGGAAGGTTAGTGATCATGGCTATTCACGATATTCCGCAGGCGGCTGAGTATTGTGATGAATTGATTTTACTGGATAAGGGTGAATTGGTTTGTCACGGACAACCATTTGAAGTGCTGACAAAAGCCAACCTGGCGGAGACCTTTGGGGTGCATGCAGACTGGATTTGCAATAAAAGGGGCGTGGCCTGGCAGCCTCGCCCCTTATAAAGGCTGTTAGCCGATAGGCTTATACTTAATACGGTGTGGCTCCATTGCCTGCTCACCGAATTTTTCTTTCATGTAAGCTTCGTAGTCGCTGTAGTTACCTTCGTAGAAGACCACTTCGCCTTCATCACGGTAATCCAGAATATGGGTAGCGATACGGTCAAGGAACCAACGGTCGTGCGAGATAACCATGACGGATCCCGGGAATTCCAGAATGGCTTCCTCAAGTGCGCGCAAGGTTTCAACGTCTAAGTCGTTGGTTGGCTCATCGAGCAACAGTACGTTGCCGCCGGCTTTTAACAGCTTCGCTAAATGCACCCGGTTACGCTCACCACCAGACAATTCGCCAATACGTTTTTGCTGGTCGGTACCACGGAAGTTAAAGCGGCCAACATAGGCGCGACCATTAACCTCGAAGTTACCAATTTTAAGAATGTCATTACCGTCGGTAATTTCTTCAAAAACAGTCTTGCTGTCGTCCATGCTGTCACGGAACTGATCAACACTGGCCAGTTGCACGGTTTCACCTAATTCGATAGAGCCGCTGTCCGGCTTTTCTTCGCCGCTGATCATGCGGAATAAGGTGGATTTACCCGCACCGTTAGGACCAATAATACCGACAATGGCACCTTTAGGAACATTGAAGCTTAGGTTATCGATAAGCTGGCGCTTCTCGTAAGCTTTGCTAATACCATTAACTTCAATGACTTTGTCACCCAAACGAGGACCTGGCGGAATAAACAACTCGTTGGTCTCGTTGCGCTTCTGATAGTCACCACTTTGCAGCTCTTCAAAGCGGTTAAGACGCGCTTTGCTTTTCGCCTGACGGCCTTTCGGATTAGTACGTACCCACTCAAGCTCTTGTTTAATGGTGCGCTGACGAGCTTTTTCTGAACGCTCTTCCTGCTCCAGACGTTTCTCTTTCTGCTCCAGCCAAGAGGAGTAGTTACCTTCCCACGGAATACCATAGCCCCGGTCAAGCTCCAGGATCCAACCAGCAACGTTATCAAGGAAATAACGGTCGTGGGTAATGGCAACGACGGTACCGGTGTAATCGTGCAGGAAGCGCTCTAACCAAGCAACAGATTCAGCGTCTAAATGGTTTGTCGGTTCGTCGAGAAGGAGCATATCGGGCTTCGATAACAGCAAGCGGCAGATAGCCACACGACGGCGTTCACCACCTGACAAGTTGCCTATTTTGGCATCCCACTCTGGTAAGCGTAGTGCATCTGCAGCGCGCTCCAGAATGTTGTCGATGTTGTGACCGTCTTTTGCCTGTAGTAAAGCTTCTAGTTCGCCTTGCTCTTTTGACAGGGCGTCAAAGTCAGCATTTTCGTCAGCGTAAGCCGCGTAAATTTCATCGAGCTTAGCGAAGGCCTCTTTAACGTCCGCCACCGCTTCTTCAACGGTTTCTTTCACCGTTTTATTTTCGTCCAGCTCTGGCTCCTGAGGCAGGTAGCCAATTTGAGTTCCCGATAAAGCGCGAGCTTCACCTTCATACTCTTTATCAACCCCGGCCATAATACGAAGTAAGGTTGACTTACCGGCGCCGTTTAAACCTAAAACGCCAATTTTGGCACCCGGGAAAAATGACAAAGAAATGTCTTTTAATATGGTCTTCTTAGGCGGAACAACTTTGCTCACCTGAGACATTGAATAGATATATTGCGCCATAGCGACGTAAAATCCTTCCTATCAACAAAAAAGTTACTGCATAGTTTACTGTTATTTACGAACATCCCCAAACTTTGTTGCGCTGAACTAGGCACTCATTTGTGTTTTAAGGTAAAATACCCGACAAATTAAGACCATTTAACGATTTGGAGAGCTGTAATGCTGAAATCTGAGATGAACATTGCCGACTTTGATGCGGACTTATGGCAAGCGATGCAAGGCGAAGTTGAGCGTCAGGAACAACACATTGAACTGATAGCATCTGAAAACTATACCAGTCCGCGAGTCATGCAAGCGCAAGGGTCTCAGCTGACAAATAAGTACGCAGAAGGCTATCCGCACAAGCGTTATTATGGTGGCTGTGAGTTTGTCGATAAAGTCGAAGACTTGGCTATTGAGCGTGCAAAAGAGTTATTCGGTGCAAAATACGCAAACGTGCAACCGCATTCTGGTTCACAAGCAAACACTGCGGCTTTTATGGCATTAATGGAAGCGGGCGATACTTTCTTAGGCATGAGCCTGGCTCACGGTGGCCACTTAACTCACGGCTCTGGTGTTAACTTCTCTGGTAAATTGTACAACGCAGTGTCTTACGGTCTGGATGAAAGCACTGGCGAAATAGACTACGCCGAAGTTGAAAAGCTGGCGCAAGAACATAAGCCGAAAGTGATTGTTGCTGGTTTCTCAGCATACTCTGGTATTGTTGACTGGAAAAAATTCCGTGAAATTGCCGATAAAGTAGACGCTTATTTAATGGTCGATATGGCGCATGTAGCGGGCTTAATTGCTGCGGGTGAATATCCAAACCCTGTGCCTTATGCGCATGTTGTTACAACGACCACGCACAAAACTCTTGCGGGTCCGCGTGGTGGCTTGATCATTTCAGGTAGTGACGATGAGAAACTGCACAAGAAGCTGAACAGTGCCGTATTCCCGGGTAACCAGGGTGGCCCTTTATGTCATGTTATTGCTGGTAAAGCGGTCGCATTCCAGGAAGCCTTACAGCCTGAATTTAAAGCGTACCAACAACAAGTGTTAAAAAATGCGAACGTAATGGTCAAAGCAATGCAGTCTCGTGGCTATAAGATTGTTTCTAACGGCACGCAGAACCATTTATTCCTGGTTGACCTAATTGACAAAGACATTACGGGTAAAGACGCCGATGCGGCTTTAGGCGATGCATTTATTACGGTTAATAAGAATGCGGTTCCGAATGATCCACGTTCACCTTTTGTGACATCTGGTTTGCGTTTAGGTACACCTGCAATTACCCGTCGTGGCTTTAAAGAAGCCGAAGCTGAGCAGGTAGCCAACTGGATTTGCGATGTTTTGGACGATATTTCTAACGAAAGCAAAATTGCAGAAGTGCGTGAACAAGTAAAAGCGTTGTGCGCTAACTTTCCGGTATACGGATAATTACGCACTGTCGTTAAACGAGTCGTAAAGCGCACTTAAAGGAGTCAGGCAATGCATTGTCCATTTTGTGGCACACAAGACACCAAGGTTATTGATTCGCGCTTAGTTGCGGATGGCGCCTCGGTGCGTCGCCGGCGTGAGTGTAATCATTGCAAGGAGCGCTTTACGACCTTTGAAACGGCTGAGCTCATTATGCCGCGGGTTATTAAAACCGATGGCTCGAGAGAACCGTTCAATGAAGATAAGCTCCGCAATGGCCTGTTAAGAGCACTCGAAAAGCGCCCAGTCAGTCTGGAGCTTATGGAACAGGCTATCAATAAAATTAAATCGAGTATCAGAGCGACCGGCGAGCGCGAAATTACCAGCAACTTCATTGGTGGGTTAGTTATGGAAAACCTTAAGCAAATCGATAAAGTGGCCTATGTCAGGTTTGCGTCTGTTTACCGTTCGTTCGAAGATATTCGAGAGTTTGGCGAAGAAATCGCTCGTCTGAATGATTAAGCCGTCACAGTTAAAAACTGATCATGAAATGATGCACCGTGCGATAGAACTCGCGCGCCGCGGTATCATGACAACACGTCCGAACCCTGCGGTTGGTTGCGTCATCAGTAAGAACGATACAATTATTGGTGAAGGCTGGCATCAGCAGGCTGGCCAACCTCATGCGGAAATTCATGCCTTAAAGCAAGCAGGTGCCGAAGCGCAAGGTGCAACCGCCTATGTGACTTTAGAGCCCTGCAGCCATATGGGGCGCACTCCGCCCTGTGCAGATGCACTGGTTGATGCGGGCGTTGCCCGAGTTGTTGTTGCCATGCACGATCCTAACCCACGAGTCAGCGGTAACGGTATCAAGCGCTTGCATGAAGCGGATATTGACGTTTTGGTGGGCGTTTTGGAAAAGTCAGCAGAACAGCTGAATCCAGGTTTCTTGTCGAGAATGCGGCATCAACGTCCGTTTGTGACCGTTAAAATGGCGTCGTCACTGGATGGGAAAACAGCGCTGTCCGATGGCCGAAGCCAGTGGATAACCGGTCCTCATGCCCGGTCTGATGTACAGTATTGGCGGGCGCAGTCAGACGCTATTCTTACTGGTGCCGATACTGTTTTGAAAGACAATCCTATGCTGACCGTTCGCGAAAGCCAGTGGCCGAAAACACGGGCCCTGCCTGAACCGTTAAAACAGCCCATACGTATTATTATCGACAGCCAAAACCGAGTGACTGATGATGCTAAAATCTTTGAATCATCCGTACCGGTATGGTTAGTCAGATGCGAGCCGGGAAAACCGAGCCGCCATGCCCATTGCCACGAGGTTATAATTGATAAAGCAGACAGCGGAAAAGTTGATCTGAGCGCTTTGATGACTGAGCTGGCTAAACGGGAAGTGAATCAAGTTTGGACTGAGTGTGGTGCTTCGTTGGCCGCTGCGCTGATAGAAAACGGTTATTGCGATCGCCTTATGATGTACTCTTCGGGGCAGTTATTGGGCGATGCGGCACGTTCGCTATTTGATATTGAAGAACCAAAAAGTTTGGATAAAGCGGTACGTTTTAAGGTAACGGACCGCCGTCAGGTGGGTGATGACCAGCGGGTTATCGCGGTACCGCAACTCATAAAAGGATAAGGTTAAGCGTTATGTCATTGCATAGCACAGAAGAAATTATTGAAGACATCCGTCAGGGCAAAATGGTGATTCTGATGGACGATGAAGATCGCGAGAACGAAGGCGATCTCATTATTGCCGCTGAATGTGCGACACCAGAAGCCATCAACTTTATGGCCCGATACGGCCGTGGACTTATTTGCTTAACCTTAACTGAAGAGCGTTGTCAGCAGCTGAACTTACCGCTGATGGTGGACAAAAATAACGCGCCTTATGCAACCAATTTCACCGTTTCTATTGAAGCGGCAGAGGGCGTTACAACAGGGATTTCGGCAGCCGACCGCGCGAAGACTGTGCTAGATGCTGTGAAAAAGGATGCTAAGCCTGAAGACTTAGTTATGCCGGGACACATATTCCCATTAAAAGCAAAATCGGGCGGTGTATTAAATCGCGCCGGGCATACCGAAGCGGGCTGCGACTTGGCACGCTTAGCAGGGTTTGAGCCTGCTTCTGTTATTGTGGAAGTGCTGAATGAAGACGGTACTATGGCACGCCGCCCAGACTTGGAAGCTTTTGCGAAACAGCATGATATAAAAGTTGGCACAATCGCGGACTTAATCGAGTACCGCTCGACTCAGGAAAAAACGATTAAACGTGTTGCTGAGTGCTCATTACCGACAGCCTTTGGTGAATTTCATCTGGTCACTTATCAGGACACAATCGATAAACAAGTGCATCAGGCACTTGTGCATGGTGACATAGCGGAAGACAAAGTTACGAATGTGCGTGTGCATTTACAGGATACTTTCCATGATACGTTCTTAACGGACAGAGCCGCCAAGCGCAGTTGGCCAATTCAGAAAGCAATGTCTTACATTGCCGAGAATGACGGTGTTTTAGTGATTATTGGCCGCCAGCAAACGCCAGAAGATATTATTGCTCAGGTAAAAGAGTTTGAGGCGCAAGATCACGGTGAACATAAGCCAACGGCGTCGGCTTCAAATGCGTCACGTAATGTCGGCTTAGGATCACAAATATTGGCGGATTTAAATATTCATAAAATGCGCCTGATGAGCTCACCGAAGCGTTACTCTGCGCTGTCCGGCTTTGGCTTAGAGGTGGTCGATTTTATTGAGGATAAAGACTGATAAAGTCTTTCATGAGCTTTTCGTGAGCCGGCACTTGTAAGCCGGCTTTTTTTGCTTTTTTGATAATGTAACCCGTTAGGTAGTTAATTTCAGTACGGCGATTATGACGTATATCTTGTCTCATTGATGACTCATTATTTCGGGTTTCACCAGCGACTCTTAGTATTTCCTCGTAAACACTCTTGGCATCTAAACTGACCTGTTCGACGCGAGCAACACAGACTGCTTCGTTGACCAACGATTGAATAACTTCCTGCCATTCAGCCTTAAGCAGCTCGCCATTGTTACACTGATGAATGGCGGTTAACGGGTTTATTACGCAATTAATTAAAAGCTTTGACCAACGGCGGGCCTGAATATCGCTTTCAAAAAGAATGGGCTTAAAACTCTTTGCTAAAATCGCCTCGAAGTCTGCCTTATTTTCTTTCCTTTGAAGCCAGCTTCGACCTTTCCCACGGTGCTCAATGACAATATGTGTTGGCTCTTGAGCAAACTTCACCGCACCATGGGTGGTCACTAGGTGATAAATATTCAATGAGGTTAGTGAGTTAGGCAGCTCAAGCATACCGTTGTGACTCAGAATTATTGGCATGTCTTTGTGAAAGCCGGGAATCGCGGTGATCTCTTCCAAAGCATTTACGACATCAAAGGCTTTTACAGCAACAATAAACACCGAGTTTTTGACCAACTGACATTCCTGTGTCGGCAAAAAAGGTAATGTATAAGTGCTGCTGATTGCACCTTCTTTCAGAGTTAATTGGCCGTGTTCAGATTCTGTTTTTCGAGTTAAAACCGAGCATTGCTGCTTAGCTTCAAGCAAATGGCAGGCGATGAGTCCGCTAATAGCACCAGGACCTAATACATACCAATGGTAGTCAGTTTGCATCTCGTGCTTCCTCAAGCTTTTTCAGCGGCTTACGAATAAACCAAAGGAAACAAAGGCTGGGAATGACCATTACTGCCGTTAAAACGAAAAATAGCGCCCAGTTACCGTTCATTGAATCGACTAATACACCACTGTAGGAAGCCAATACCGTTTTACCTAAAGTTCCCAGCGATGCCATGAGTGCATACTGCGTTGCCGTGAATGTTCGGTTGCAGAGCAAGCTAATGAATGCAACAAAAGCCACAGTGGACCAGGCACTGGTAAAGCCATCAATAAGAACGGCACTTAAGAACAAATTGGTGTCGGGGCCGACAAGCGCAATCCAGGAAAACATTAGGTTTGAAGCGGACATGGCTAAGCCGCCAATAATCAGTCCTTTCACAATGCCTAGTCTTAGGTTTACGACACTACCTAACACTGCAAAGACAATAGTAACCCACCAGGTTACAAGCTTGGAATAGGTGCCAATTTCTGTGTTGGTAAAGCCAATTTCTTTATAGAACACAATAGACATGCGGCCTAAAAAGGCTTCACCAATTTTGAACAAGAAAATAAATGCTAAAAGTGACAACGCGAGTTTTATGCCGTTTCGCGTGAAAAACTCAGCAATAGGTGAAACAACGGTGTGCTTTATGCGCTCTTTGAAAAAGCTGAACCAATTCGATACAGGTTCGGCTGTCTCTGAAACGGCGGTATAAGTCGTGCGGCGAACAAGCAGTACAACCGCGGCCAAAAAGAGCATAACGCAACCAAGCCCGAAATAGGCGTGCTGCCAACTCCAGCTAACGCCGTCAACAATAAAAAAGGGCAAGGCACCCAGACCACTGTAACCCGTCCACCAACCGGCGGTAGCCATGGCAGCACCAGCGCTTTGTAAACGGCCTTCGGTTTCAGAAAACGATTCGATGCGGTAAGCATCAATAGCAATATCTTGCGTGGCCGAGCTAATAGCAATGGCTAATGCTGTTAAGCCTGCTATGTGCAGGTTATCGGTTATATTGAGGCTTGCTAGCGCAAAGCATCCAACAGCAATCGCTATTTGACATAAGAATATCCAACTACGTCGCTGCCCCAACCATTTGGTGAGTACAGGAAGCTTTACGTTGTCAATAAGTGGTGACCACAGGAAGTTAATGGAGTAGGCTCCGAAAACGGCGCCGAAATAACCAATTACGGAACGCGTTAAGCCTTCTTCCTGCAGCCAGGCTGATAGCGCTGAACCGATCATCACCCATGGAAAGCCACTGGCAATACCGAGTATGAAAATAACCCAGACACGCGACTGCTTATAGACGTCCATGTCCTGCCAAAAGGGGATACGTTTTTCCATTAACTTTGTGGCACTATCTCAATTCGCTTTATGACGGGCGGATTTTCAGGAACATCTCGCCAACCAGTTGCATCATCAAAGGGTTTTGATTCGAGCTTTGCCATTTTTTCCAGCACATCTAAGCCTTCAACAATACGTCCAAATACGGTGTAGCCCCAGTCGCCTTTCTCAGGATTCAGAGATGTGTTGTCGTTGAGGTTAAAGAAGAACTGGCGGGTCGCAGTGTGTGGGCCTCGCTCGCGAGCCATTGCAATAGTACCGTATTCATTTAATAGACCATTGCCTGATTCATTGACGATTTTCTCAAACGTGGGCTTTTCCTGAAAATCTTTATCGTAGCCTCCACCTTGAATCACAAAGCCGGGG
>MDTC01173670.1_pt1 | contig 14117 bp, 13 predicted proteins | sample 811181 | NCBI WGS metagenome assembly MDTC01 (sample SAMN05326644, study PRJNA326480) | marine metagenome | isolation source: seawater | place: Pacific Ocean: North | collected 2011
ACACAATTAAACTATGTTTAGATTTTTACTAGTTAGTTTCTTGTTCTTGGCATCCAATGTTTGGGCTCAAGACAGAACTATCACGGGTAGTGTTTCATCAGATGAAGACGGAAGTGGTCTTCCAGGTGTTAACGTTATCCTTCAAGGTACGACTGTTGGTACTACTACAGATATCGACGGTTCATACACACTTGATATTCCAAGTGATGGAGGTACCTTAGTATTTTCATTCATTGGTTTAGCATCTCAAGAAATTGAAGTAGGTGCAAGGTCAGTGATTGATGTAGTTATGAGCTCTGATGTTGAAGAACTTCAAGAGGTTGTTGTAACTGCATTGGGTATCACCAAAGAGAAAGCTGCGTTAGGTTACGCGGTAACTTCTGTTGGTGGTGAACAGCTTGAAGCTAGACCCGAGGCAGACATAGCTAGGTTGTTAAGAGGTAAAGTTCCAGGTGTTGATATCACTTCACAAAGTGGTGTTTCAGGAACGGGTACTAATATCATTATTAGAGGATATACCTCAATTTCAGGTTCTAATCAGCCTTTATTCGTTTTAGATGGTGTTCCAATAGATGCGAATACTTATTCTGATAGAGGTTTTACTCAAGGTGGTGCGACTGCCTCAAGTAGATTTTTAGATCTTGATCCAAACAACGTAGCAGAAGTTAGTGTGCTTAAAGGACTTGCTGCAACCGTACTATACGGTGAAGCTGGTAGAAACGGTGTTGTTCTTATTACTACTAAAACTGGCCAGTTAGGCGGTGCTAGTGCTAATAAGGGACTTGAAGTTTCATTTAGTCAATCTTATTTTGTTAATCAGGTAGCAAGTTTACCAGATGATCAAGATAAATATGGTAATGGATGGCAAAATAGAGCTGCAGCTGCTTTTAGTAACTGGGGTGCGCCATTTGATACACCAGGTAGATTTGGTCTTGATGAAAACGGAACAATTGCTCACCCATATGACAGAGCAGTATGGAATGGTGTTTTCCCTCAGCACGTTGGTGCAAGATGGAAATATCAGGCATATGACAATTTACAAAATTTCTTTGTAGATGGCGCTCAGCAAAATACCTCAATTGGTATTAATGCAAATGTCGGTGCAACATCAATAAAAGCCAACTATGGTTGGACTAGTGATAAAGGATATGTTCCTTACAATCAATATAAGAAACACAATTTTTCTGTTGGTGCAAATACACAGCTTGCTAACGGGTTGAAAATCAATGCTTCATTCAATTACATTGAGTCTGCTGCGACTAAGCCTCCTGTTAATCCAAGTAGAAATTCAAATGCAACCAATGTTTCTTTATTTGGTAATGTTATGTATACTCCAAGAAGTTGGAATTTATTCGGTTTAGAATATGAAAGACCAGATACCAACGGTAGTGTTTACTATAGAGGTAACAATGGTATGCAACATCCACTATGGACTCTTCATTATACAAGAGATAATGATGATGTAAATAGATTTATTGGTAATGTTCAGTTAAGCTATGAGCTTGCAGACTTCTTAAACCTTACATACAGAATTGGATTGGATAGAACTAACTTGTTGAACAACTACATGATTAATAAGAATGGTGTACAAGGTTCGGCAGTATTAGGTCTGTTTGCAACATCTAATAGAAATATCATGAACTATGATCAAATTGTTAACTTAAATGGAGCGGTTGAGCTATCTGAAGATTTAGATTTAGATTTCTTAGTCGGTGCTAACTTAAAGTCAAGAGATTACGAGCTATCTCAGATAACAAGTACCGATATGTTCATTTTTGGTTTCTTTGATCACAGTAACTTTACTACTACAACTGCTAATACTTATGTATCTAGAGAGAATACTTATGGAGCATTTGCTAACGTTACACTTGGTTATAAAGACTGGGGTTTCTTAACAGCATCTGCTAGAAATGACTGGACTTCAACACTTGAGCCAGAAAATAGATCTTTCTTGTATCCATCTGTATCATTATCAGTTTTACCATTTGACGCATTGTCTGTCAACAATCAAAATCTTAACTTCTTGAAGGTTAGATTTGGTTTTGGTACATCAGCTGGTTACCCGCCACCGTATTCTACGAGAGGGTCATTAGCTACTGCTACCAAGGTATTCCAGACGGCTGGTGGTACTACATTAAATGTTAATGCAGTTGATAACTTTTATGCTAACCCTGATTTAACTCCTGAGATACACAAAGAATTAGAACTTGGTATCGAGGCTAAATTCTTAAAGAATAGGGTTGGTTTAGACGTGTCTTTATTTACTAAAGACTCAGAAGATCTTATTATTGATCTTGATCTTGATAACTCTACAGGTTACAGTTCATCAACAGTAAACTCTGCCTCTATTAATAATAAAGGTATTGAGGCAATAGTCAACGTCATACCAGTACAGTCTAGAGACTTTACTTGGGATGTAACAGGTACATTCTCTTTATTGAGAAGTGAAGTTATATCAATTGCAGATGGTATTGACCAAATTTATGTTGGTGGTTATATTGGTAGAGGTAATATTGCTATCCCTGGATTGCCATATGGTATCCTAGAAGGGGAGGTAATTACCAGAGATTACGGAGACCTTGACGGTACCGATCATCTACAGGTACACTGGGATGACAGAACTAATTACACTCCAATTGTTAACGCAAATGGTGGATATCAGTTCTTAGGGTACGGTGTTATTGGTAATCCACAACCTGACTATATCTATTCTGTAACTAATTCATTTACTTATAAGTGGGTGAATTTAAGAGTTCAGTTTGATTCACAAGTTGGTGGTGACGTTTTCTCAACTACTAACTCGACTCTACTTGGTAGAGGTATTCTACAAGAGACAGATTTCGACAGGTTTGTTCCTGTTGTAACGAGAGGTTTAACAGCTGATGGTTCAGCTAACACAAAGCAAACTACTGCTAATGCTCACTACTGGCCTAATACTGGTGTTTTCTACGATGAAAATTCAGTGTATGACGCTTCAGTAATGAGACTTAGAGAAATTTCTTTATCGTTAGTCGCTCCTTCATCATTCTTAAATGGTACTCCATTTGGAAGTGCTAGTCTTACTTTATCTGCTCAAAATATCTGGCATTATGCATGGAACACTCCTTCAGGAACAAACTTTGATCCAGAAGTGATTAGTTATGGTGCAGGTAACAATGCTAGAGGGTTTGATGAGATGACTGGTCCTACTGCTAAAAAGTATGGTGCAACTTTAAGCCTAACTTTCTAAATTTAGAAATATGAGAAAATTAAATAAATTATATTTAATAATTGCCTTCATGTTTGTTGGCTACTCTTGTGAGATCACTGATCTTGATCAGTTAAATAATCCTAACGCGGTAACAACCGAGAATGCTGGGATTGATCTGTACTGGAACTCAATTCAAACTTCTTTCCCTGGCTGGTGGTATGGAAATCAAACTCCTATGCTTCAGCTTGCGAGAGTTGCTTGTATGACTTGGGGTGCTTCTTATCAAGAGGCGTATAACCCATCTGATTTCAACGGATCATGGAACTTTGCTTATTCCGGAATTATACCTGACATCGATGCGATGATTGAGGCTGGTACAGCTGCAGAATCGTATGTACATGTGGGTGCTGGTAAAATCTTAAAAGGTTATACTCTACAAATGCTTGTTGACAAGCATGGTGATATTCCTTTTACTGAGGCATGGCAAGGTACAGCTAACTTAAGTCCTAAAGTTGATGATGCTGCATCTATTTATACAGCTATCAATGCACTTTATGATGAGGGTATTGCAGATTTAGGTAAAACAGCTATTGGTGCTCCAGCCGTAGATATTTTTTACGGTGGTGATGTGTCAAAGTGGATAACACTTGCTAACACTCTTAAGTTTAGACTTGCTCTAAACACTGGTGATGGAGCTGGAATATCTGCTGCTTTAGCTGCCGGTGTAATAGATGAGGACGCAGAAGATTGGGTCTTTACTTATGGAAGTAACAGACAGAATCCAGATTCTAGACACCCATGGTATAGTGGAGCTTATGAGTCCTTTGCTGGACCTTATCAGTCTAACTATTTCATGTGGGAGTTAATGGAAGAAAAGCCTTTTGCTGATCCTAGACTTAGGTATTATTATAAGAGACAAGACCTACAAATTGTAGGTGAAGACTTGTTTACGATAGACTGTGTTGTTCCTGATACTAGACCTGTTTGGTATGATAATGCGTATACTAACGCATATGGCGAATCCAAGACATGGCCTTTCTGTGCTGGTAGTAGTTTTACTACTCAAGATGCAGCATTAGCAAAAGGTTATTGGGGTAGAGATCATGGTAACAATGACGGTACTCCTCCAGACGGTCAGAAAAGAACACATAGAGGAATTTATCCTGCTGCGGGTTCTTATGATGACGGTGATGCTGCCTCAGAGACAGATGGAGCTGTTGAAGCTGGTTTAGCTGAAACAATTCACACTCAACAAGGTGGTACTATGGGAGCAGGAGGTGACGGACACGCTCCGATTCTAATGGCTGCTAACGTATTTTTCATGAGAGCGGAAGCTGCTCTTGATGGATACTCTACAGAAAATGCTAGAGACATGTTAGAGACAGCTATTAGTACATCAATCAACTCAGTTATGTCTTACTCAAACGGGTGGGGTGAAACTGGTGATTTTGATGGAAATGGAGTTGGTGCAGAACCTTCTACTAGAGCAATTGATAACTACATACAGTACGTTTTAGATGCTTATGATGCTGCTGCTGATAATGAAGCAAAAATGAATATCATTGTTAAAGAGCATAGGCTCGCTTCATTCTCTAACGGTATCGAGTTGTATAATGCCATGAGAAGAACTGGACATCCAACTGAGATGCAAGGTCCTATGAAATTACAGGACGCTGGTACTTTTCCAAGGCTTTTCCCTTATCCTGCTGACTTTTCTAACTTGAATGCTAACGCACCTGTTAGAACAGATTACGGCGAGACAATTTTCTGGGATAGAGCTGGAAGTGGTTTAAACTAAATTTTTAAATTATATAATTATGAAAAATTTAAAAAAATCATTTATTGCGTTGATAGCTGCATTTGCAGTATCATGTGGTGATCCGGAATTGCCGGTAGAATTATTCCCTGAGATGGAATACGGAGCTTTTGCGAGAAAGCTATCTCAAGACGGTACATATAACTACTATGAGATACCAACTTCGCAAATAGATTTATCAGTTGAATACTATGATGCTAACAATGGTAACAACATTGCATCATACGCTATCGAGGTTGAGTACATTGATAACGCTACTGATGGAGCAAAAAGTAAGGCTAAAACTCCAATGAGAACTATAAATGCATCTGAATTTTCAACAAATGCAAATGGATTTCTTAGTTCTGATTTTAGTTTAACCTTTACTGAAGCTTTATCAACGTTAGGTATTACTTCAGCTGATATTGATGGTGGTTCATATTTTAGATTCTGGTTTACTATAACTATGAATGATGGTCGTACGTTTGATTATAACAATACGGGACCGAATATGATGTCATCAAGCGCATTTGCTGCGTTATTTAGACTTAATGTTTATATAGTATGTCCTTCAAGTCTTGAAGGAGCGGTTACTGCAAACACTTATGATGCGGAAAGCCCTGATCATCCTGGAACTGTATTTACCGTATCAGGTGTCAAGGATGAACTTGTCAAAGTAGGATCTGCTGATAACATTTATACTATGAAGACTGATGTAGCTCTTGGGTGCTGGGGACCTTCTGGATTTAATTACTCAATTCCAGCGGCAACTGGCCCACAATTCACTGATGCGTGTAATGTTTTAAGCGCTTCGGGATCAGATGAGTATTCTGAAGAGTGGTCTTTAGCGGCAGGTTCCGTTTCAGTTAGTGGAGACAGTAAAACTTTAACATACACTTGGAATAATACGTATGGTGAGTTTGGAACTGTTGATCTAACATATGACGACGGATCATTGTGGCCAGCATTAACTAACTAGTCTATCTAAAAGTTTGTAAAAATTTACAAACAAAAAAATAGGGTGACCTTTAAAAGTCACCCTTTTTTTTTACTCAATTCTTTTCCACTTGCTGTGGTATGGAATAAATTTTACTCTATCAGTTGAATCTTTTACCCTTCTATCGTAATAAAATATTATGTTATTATTATCGATTATATCAATTTTCATTTTATAATTTAATTTATCTGGTTCTTCACCAAAATAGAATGCTATAGAATCCTTTTCAATCTCATATCTATATATACTTTCAAAATAAATAATATAGTTATCATCCTTAAAATATGTTATAGGAAATTGAGGAACATCTACCTCCCTTGAATTGTCAATAACTAATTTCGTCGCCTTCCAATCACCTTTTAAATCAATAGTATTTGTACAGGAGTAAAAAATCAATATTAATATAATTATTATTTGCTTTTTCATAACTTACTTTGTTGTTGAAGTAATTTATGAAAAAAAATATATCATATTTTAGTCTTTTTTTAACTTTTTTGAAGACGGGTACCATTTCTTTTGGTGGATATATGATGCTAATTTCTATGATTAGATATGAATTTTCTATAAGAAAGAAATTTATAAAAAGAAAAAAAATTTTAGATGCAATAACAATGGCAAGTTTTTTACCTGGACCCATGGCAATAAATGTTGCATCCTATATTGGATTTATTCTTAAAGGATGGAAGGGTGCAATTGTTTCTTTTATTGGTGTTCTTCTACCGTCTTTTTTAATCATGATTATTTTCACCCATTTATATATTAACTCGAAAAATATTCCAGGTTTTTCTTCTTTTTTTAATGGTGTCATGCCTGTAGTTGCAGCTGTTATTTTTTCTGTTGCATATAGCTTTTATAAAGATTCTAAAGATAAAATTCTTGCAATACTTCTATCTATTTTAAGTTTCACCTTAACATCATTGATCAAAGGGTATATTTCTATTATACTTCCTCTTCTGGTATGTGGTGGTTTTAACCTACTTTATAATGGAGATAAGATTAAAAAAATTACAAATCCAAAAAAAGCATTCATTAGAGTAAAAGGTATAATTATTGCCTCTTTAGTAATGACAATATTATTGGTTTTTTTAAATACAGCACCTATATATTCAACCAATTTCAATCTATCAAAAGTTTTTGCTAATATTTCATTAACACTATTTGGGGGTGGCTATGTTTTTATTCCATACCTTGATAAAATAATAGTTGAACAGTTAGGTTGGCTTACTCAGAGAGAGTTTATAGATTCAATAGCAATGGGACAAATTACTCCAGGACCTATATTAATAACAGCAACTTTTATTGGTTACAAAATGAATGGGCTGATTGGTGCTTTTCTATCAACCCTATCAATTTTTCTACCGTCATCTGTCGTGATAATATTTTTCTCTAGAGTTTACTACTTCATTAAAAAAAATAGTACTGTGAAGCTAATCATTAATGGATTTAAAATTGGAATAATTGGTTTAATATGCTATTCAGGTTATGTAATAATGTTTAAACAACAAAGTAATCTGAACTTTTATAGTGTTATAGCATGTTTCATTAGTTTTATTGTTTTGAATAAAACAAAGATTCATCCCATATTTTTAATAATAGTAGCTGGCTTAATTGGTTTTTTCTTTAATCTTTAAAATTTTTAAGATTAAATTTTCCTGATTTATAAACAAGGTAGTTTGATTGACTGATCCACTCGCCAGTATTATAATAAGTGCTTAATTCTGAAATTTCTTTTTCTGATACTTTATGAGAATGACCAAATATGTAGGCGTCATTAATTTCTTTATTGTTATACTCTTTACAAAATCTGTAAATTCTTTCATTATTTATATCCGTATGATCCTCTCTATTTTTATTTGATCTTGATAAATGCATACCAAGTTTCATACCTAAATCAGGGTGTAATATTCTAAATAGGAATTGTGAAATTTTATTTTTAAAAATAGATTTAATAATCTTATATCCACTATCACCTTTTCCAAGACCATCACCATGACCCACAATAATATTTTGCTTATCTATATTAAAACTTTGATAATCATTATAGACTTTTAATCCAATTTTCTCAAAATAATCAATGGTCCACATATCATGATTGCCTTTAAAAAAATGGACATTAATTCCATTATCAATCATTCTGGAAATTTTTGATAGAAAATTAAAGTAATTTTTTGGAACAACGTGTTTATACTCGAACCAGAAATCAAATATATCTCCTAATAAAAAGAGCTCTTGTGCATGATTTTCTATAGATTCAAGCCACTCAATAACTTTTTTTTCTCTTCGTGTAGATTCTTCATCATTCGGTATACCAAAATGAAAATCACCAGCAAAGTATGCTTTTTTATTCTTTTTTAGTTTGATTTGAATCCTTTCCATCTACCTCATTTTCATTATTCATATCATTTTTCTTCTCTTGTGATTTATCTTCCTCAAGACTTAATTCAAGATTTGTTTTAAATGGTCTCTTGCCGATCAGTTTTTCAAGATCGTTTTGAAATAATATTTCTTTTTCAAGAAGTTTATTAGCAATCTTTTCTAATTCTTTTTTCTTTTCAATTAGTAGATTTTTTGTTCTATCATAGGCATTATCAATTATTCTTTTAACTTCTTGATCAATCTTTTCAGCTGTTGAATCAGAGTATGGTTTTGTGAAGTTATAATCTGATTGTTTAGAATCAAAAAATGATAAATTTCCAATATTTTTATTCATTCCGTAAACAGAAACTATGCTATAAGCCATTTTAGTTATTCTCTCTAAATCACTTAATGCGCCAGTTGATATTTTTCCAAAAATTATTTCTTCTGCAGCTCTTCCTCCAAGTGCCATACACATTTCATCTAAAAGTTGATCAGTCTGATATAAAAACTGTTCTTTCGGCAAATATTGTGCATATCCAAGTGCTGCAATACCTCTAGGAACAATACTTACTTTAACAAGTGGGTCCGCGTGTTCAAGGTACCATCCCGCAACAGCGTGACCTGCTTCATGATATGCAACAATCTTTTTTTCTTCAGGTGATATAATTTTATTTTTCTTTTCTAAACCTCCGATTACCCTATCAATAGCATCTTGGAAATCATCCATTTCAATTTCACTTTTATCTTTTCTTGCAGCTATTAATGCTGACTCATTGCAAACATTTGCTATTTCTGCACCAGCAAAACCTGGTGTTTGTGCAGCTAAATTTTTTACATTTACAGACTCACTAAGTTTCAATTTTCTAACATGTACTTTAAAAATTTCTTCTCTACCTCTAAGATCGGGTTTATCAATAGATATTTGTCGATCAAACCTTCCAGGTCTTAGTAAAGCTGAATCAAGTACATCTGGTCTGTTAGTTGCAGCTAATATAATTACACCTGAATCAGTACTAAAGCCATCCATTTCCACCAATAGAGAATTTAATGTATTTTCTCTTTCATCATTTGATCCTGGCATTTGTCCTCTACCTCTCGATCTACCGATTGCATCTATTTCATCTATAAATACAATACATGGTGCTTTTTCTTTTGCTTTTTTAAATAGGTCTCTTACCCTTGCAGCACCTACTCCAACAAACATTTCAACGAAATCTGAACCTGACAAAGAGTAGAAAGGTACATTTGCTTCACCCGCTACAGCTTTTGCAAGTAGTGTCTTTCCAGTACCAGGTGAACCAACGAGTAATGCACCCTTTGGTATCTTACCTCCTAATTTTGTAAATTTTTTCGGATTTTTGAGAAATTCAACTATTTCTTTGACCTCCTCTTTTGCTTCTTCTAGTCCTGCAACATCTCTGAAGGTTAGTTGGATTTTACTTTCTTTATCAAAAAGAGATGCTTTTGATTTACTTATGTTAAATATTTGTCCTCCTGGTCCTGCACCTGTTGACATTCTTCTAAGCAAAAACCAAAATCCAACTAGAATAAGAATTGTAAATCCCCATGTTTGTAAGAATGAATATATATCTGTTCTCGATTCAGTTAGATATTCAATTTCATATGTATCTCTACTACCAAGAGAATTTATTAGTTCATCATATCTTTTTTCAAACGATTCTATTGAAGATACTTCTAATCTATAGTGTGGTCCAGATATATTATTTATAAGATTTGATGATTCCAACTCATCTTTATAAACGCTATTTAATAAAGCATCTTCTTTTAATGTAATTTCTATTATTTCTTGGTTTTTTATAACAATAATTTTTGCCACATCGTAGCTTTTAATCATTTTTTGAAATCTATTATAGTCAATATTTATAGGTTTAGATGAAAAGAAACTAAAAGAGATGTATATGAATAAAGTAATACCAAAAATTATCCAAATCTGGTTATTAAAGTTATTACTCATAAAATTTTTATTTTTTTTACTTTTCATGTTCTATAATTTATATTTTTTGATTGTCATCTCCCCAAAGCCCCTCTAAATTATATTTATCTCTATTTTTTTCATTAAAAATATGAGCCACAACATCAATGAAATCAATTAAAACCCACTCTGCATTACTTTTACCATCTATTTTCCAAGGTTTCTCATGGAAATTATAAAAAACATCTTCTTCAATTCCCTCAGCAATAGCATCAATATGAGTATTTGAATTCCCAGTAGCAAGTACGAAATAGTCTGTTACCGAGTTTTTAATATTTTTGAGATTTATAATTTTAATGTTTGCAGCTTTTTTGTTCTCCATACTATCAGCAATAAATTTGCTTAGTTTACTAGAGTTAATTTTTTGTTTAATTTTCAATATATAATAACTATACTATTTAATGAGCAAAAACATTGCCACCAATTTATTTAACGACAAAATTAGTATTTATGTGACAGAATGTCTCTCAACCAATGATATTTTAACAAATCTTTTGAAAAGAAATAAGGTAGTTGAAGGGGATTCAATTGAAACAGATTTCCAATATCAAGGGAAAGGACAAAGAAATAACACATGGATATCTGAAAAAGAGTCTAATATTCTTTTATCTTTTCTTCTTTCACCAAACCTAAAGGTTGAAAATCAATTTATTATTCATGTACTTGTATCTATTAGTTTGATAAAATTACTAAATAAACTGAATATAGATGCTCGAATAAAATGGCCAAATGATATTTATGTTGGCGATAAAAAGATTGCAGGAATTTTAATTGAAAATTTTATTTTTAAAAAGAAAGTACAGAACTCCGTTGTAGGAATTGGTTTAAATTTAAATCAGAGAAATTTCAAAGGTTTTAGAGCAACCTCAGTTTATTTAGAAACCAACATAAAGTATCAAAAAAAAGAAGTTGTTGATATCTTGAAAAATCTAATTTCATTTGAATATAATAGAATTAATAAAAGTTTAATAAAAAAAATAATTCAATACAAAAAATTACTTTATGGTTTTAATGAGATAAAGAAATTTAAAATTGATTCAAAGATTGTTAAGGCTAGAATCATAGATATTTCAGTGAATGGAGATTTAATACTTAACATAAATAAGAAATATAAAAAGTTTTCATATGGATCTTTATCTTTGTTAGAAGAATAAAGTAAATACTAATTTTTTGAGTTCTAAATATTTTATAATTTCAGCGCCCTCTGGATCAGGAAAATCCTCTCTTGCAAATTTTCTTTTAAGTAAGGAAAATTCGTTAGCATTCTCAATTTCCTCTACCACAAGAAGGAAAAGAAAATACGAAGTTCATGGAAAGGACTATTATTTTATAAGTAATGATGAATTCGAAAATCATATTGCTTTAAATAATTTTATCGAATGGGAACAAGTTTATAAAGGTGACTTTAAAGGGACATTAAAAAGTGAAATAAAGAGACTTACTGATGATGGAAAAAATATAATTTTTGATGTAGACGTTATTGGTGGTTTAAATTTAAAAAAATATTTTGGAGATGATGCTTTGTCTATATACGTAGATGTTCCATCCATAAATGTTTTAGAGCAAAGATTGAAATCTAGGGGGAGCGAAATAGTTAAAGAGATAGATGAAAGAATTGAAAAAGCTAAATTTGAGATGACTAAGAAAAATCTATTTGACGTTATTTTGATGAATGATAAATTTGATGAAGCTTCCTCAAATATTTATGAATTAATTACAAATTTCTTAAAGAAATGAAAATAGGATTATTTTTTGGTACTTTCAATCCTATTCACAATGGTCATATAGGTATATGTAAAGAAATTCTTGAAAAAAAAATTGTTAAAGAGATATGGCTGATTATAACCCCTCATAGTCCTAATAAAAATTCATATCAAATTATTGATAAATATTTAAGATTGGACATGATAAAATTAGTCATCAGTCAGATTAAAAATACCAAAGTTTTAGATATCGAATTTAATATGAAAACACCAAATTATACGTATCTAACCCTGAAGGAGATAAGAAAAAAATATCCTTTGAATAGGTATACATTAATTATGGGAGAAGATAATTTTTTGAACATAGATTCTTGGAAAAATTCAACTTTTGTTAAATCAAATTTTAAAATAATTTCATATCCAAGAACAATTGAAAATGTAGATAGTGTATTTAACAAGTTTTATGATATTTCCTCTAGTATGATTAGAGATCTTGTAAAAACTAATAGCAGTATTTCAAATTATGTTCCGAAATCAGTTGAAAAATTTATTATAAGTAAAAAGTTATATGTTTAAATTGTTTTTATTTCCTCCTCTTTATTTTTAACGATTTCATCAATCCTATTTATTTTCTGATCAGTTATCTTTTGAACTTCGTTTTCTCCTTCTTTAATTGAGTCTTCAGATACTCCTTCGTTTGAAAGTTTTTTTATATATTCATTAGACTCTTTTCTAACAGATCTAATACTAATTTTGCCTTTTTCTCCTTCTGATTTAATTTGTTTAGCTAATATCATTCTTCTTTCTTCGGTCAGTGCGGGAATATTTATAATAATATTTTCTCCTTCGTTTTGTGGCGATAGACCAAGTTGACTATTAATAATTGCTTTTTCTATATCCGGAATAATAGTTTTTTCCCAGGGTTTAATGAATAGCGTTCTGGAATCTGGTGTTGTAATTGAGGCAACTTGAACTAATGGGGTAGGTGTACCATAATATTCAACTAATATTCCATCAAGCATACTTGGAGAAGCTTTTCCAGCTCTTATTTTTTTTAATTCTGCTATAAGAAATTGGACTGATTTATCCATTCTTTCTCTTGTATCATCTAATATTAGTTGTATTTCTTCCATTTTTAGTATATAAGTGTTCCAATTTTTTTTCCTTTAATTAATTTAGACAGATTCCCTGGTTTGTTCATATCAAATACAATAATAGGTAGACTATTTTCTTTACATAAAGTAAATGCTGTCATATCCATGATATTTAAATTTTTTTCATATGCTTCATTGAATGATAGTTCGTCAAATTTAATTGCTCTTTTGTCTTTTTCAGGATCTGAACTATAAACACCATCAACTCTTGTTCCTTTTAAAACTATATTTGCTTCAACCTCTATTGCTCGTAAACTTGCTGTAGAATCAGTTGTGAAATATGGTTTTCCAAGACCTGCTCCAAATATTACTATTCTCCTTTTTTGAAGATGTCTTATTGCTTTTCTTCTTATAAAAGGTTCACATACTTGATTTACATTAAAACCTGACATTAGTCTAGTATCACAACCAAGTTTTTCAAGATGACTTTGTAATGCCATACTATTTATTAATGTTGCTAACATTCCCATGTAATCGCCCTGAACCCTATTAATTCCTGACTCTTGGGCCTCAATTCCTCTATATATATTTCCTCCGCCAATTACAATAGCAATTTCTATACCTTTTTTATGAATGGCTTGAATTTCTTTTGAATACTTTTCTAATAGATTTGAGTCAATACCGAATCCTTTCTTACCCATAAGAGCTTCGCCACTTAATTTGAGTAGAATTCTTGAATACTTCATAATTTGTTAACTAATATAATTATAAATGAATTTAATTATACAACATGAGTCAGTGTTATTTTTTTGATGTACAAATTCTTATAAAAATTTGTTATAAATAAAAAACAATATAATTTTGCTGACCTTTGAGCTAAATAGGCAAAACTTTATAATTTAAGTTTTGGGGGGATACCAAAGCGGTCAAATGGGGCAGACTGTAAATCTGTTGACTTATGTCTTCGTAGGTTCGAATCCTGCTCCC
>MDTC01190909.1_pt1 | contig 14117 bp, 11 predicted proteins | sample 811181 | NCBI WGS metagenome assembly MDTC01 (sample SAMN05326644, study PRJNA326480) | marine metagenome | isolation source: seawater | place: Pacific Ocean: North | collected 2011
AAACTGATAGCGCGACAAAAAACATAAACCTCAAATAGAGAAGCTGTATCGTGAAGTTGATGCTAAAAATTCACAATGTCCAGAAATAACTCCTGAATAAAACACAGAGCTTTTTATTAACTTACCTATGCAGAAAATGAAAAAGTAGGCTTAAACAATTAATGTCTTGATGGCAATGGCATAAGCGACATATATGGCCGTCTAAAAGAATCATCCAGTATAAAACTTAACTCATCGATTGCTCGTTGAATACTTTGCGTGAGCGCTACACTTTTCTAAATCGGCAACTTCTTGCGCCTATCAGTGGTGTATTGAATGATAACGACCATCATACGATTTCAAATAAGGCTGCTGCAACATAATTAAAGGAATAGATTAGATGATAAAGAGGTAAACGTAGCGTCAGGAGAGAACAACTGCACTCAGTTTTGTGCAGGTGAACCCTAAGGCATTTGATCAGCGGTGGGTTTGGCTTTTATCATCAAATCCTGGCGATCTAATCCCAAGGAAATGGCTAGGGAACCTGCTACATAGATTGAAGAATAGGTCCCGATCACAATACCAATCGCTAAAGCTAGCGCAAAGCCGTGAACTGTCTCGCCGCCAAAAAGAAACAAGGCAATCACTACGACCAGCGTTAAACTGGATGTCATGATAGTTCTTGATAATGTTTGGTTGATGGAGACGTCCATGATACTTGCAGGCGCACCCTTGCGCATGCGACGAAAGTTCTCACGCACCCGATCATACACTACGATCGTATCATTTAACGAATAACCAATTACGGTTAGAATAGCAGTTAATACAATTAAGCTAAATTCCAGGTGAAAATAAGCAAAAATCCCCAAAATCAAAATGGGGTCATGCACCAATGCAACCGCAGCACTAACGGCAAATCGCCATTCAAAACGTAAGGCGATGTAGAGCATGGTGCCTAGCATAGCTAGAACAATCGCTAACACACCATTTGTCATTAATTGCTTACCAACAGAGGGGCCAATGTATTCGAGAGAGCCTATGGTGGCATCCGATGGCAAGACAGCCATTAATCGTGCTCGGAGTTGATCTTGCGTCCACGCTTTATGCGGCGCAATTCGGACGGAGATGTCATCCGTGTCATAGCGCGTCAATGAAGCTTGAGAGAAACCCGCATCCACTAATTCAGTACGCAGTTGGTTAAGATCGTTTACAGGCTGATTAAAGGAAACATCGAACGTGGTTCCTCCAGTGAACTCGATACTGAGCTGTAGTCCTTGTGTAATCAAAGCAGCCAGTGAGGCTATGAAAATCACGATGGAAAATAAAGCTGCCAGTTTACGTTGGCGCATGAATTGTATTGTTGTGTTCGCTTTAAAAAATTCCATCTTATTTCTCCACCTTATAACGCATCCCTAACCGTAAACGACGTTTTGTTTTACGCCCATAAAGCAAATTGATAATCGCTCTCGTAAAGAAGATGGCTGTGATCATTGAGGTGATTAGACCAATCGTTAAAGTAATTGCAAAACTCTTAATGGTACCAGAACCCAGTGTAAATAAGACAATGGCAACGATAAGGGTCGTGACGTTAGCATCAACAATCGTTGAAAAAGCACGATCGTAACCCGCATTAATAGCAGCTTGAGGAGTGACTCCATTTCGTAGCTCTTCGCGAATCCGTTCGTTAATCAGCACGTTAGCATCGACAGCCATACCCACTGTAAGAACAATCCCTGCGATACCCGGTAACGTCATGGTAGCCCCAAGCAGCGACATGACGGCTACGACAAAAATAACATTAAGAATCAGCGCTAAGTCGGCCACCAAACCAAACACGGAATAATAAAGTGCCATAAAAATGATCACAACCAAGGAGCTGATCAAACAAGAGCGAACACCCATTTGTATATTCTGCTTACCTAGGCTCGGCCCAATAATGCGCTCTTGGACAATGTCGAGTGGCGCACGATAGGCACCTGAGCGTAGAAGTAAAGAGAGGTTATTGGCTTCAGCTAAAGAATCTAGTCCCGTAATTTCAAAATTGGTACCCAGCGCTGTTTGGATCGTAGCAATGTTGATAATTTTGGTTGAAGTAACATTCTTCGTAACCGTTTTATCATCAACAATGGTTGTCTCAGGCTTTCTCTCAATGTAAACAGTGGCTAATGGCTTTCCGACGTTAGCCGCAGTGATTTTATTAAATAAAGTAGCTGCCCCTGAACCGACTCGCACAGACACTGCGGGTCTTCCATTTTGCCCGGTTGTCGTGGAGGCATTCAAAATAGCATTACCATGCAGGATAATACTGTTTTTCAACAGCACAGGACGATCTTCGAATGTAAACAATGATGATCCAAACGGGATGATGCCGGATTGTTGTGCTTGATAAGCGTCATTGTCAACGTCTTGTAGCTGAAGATTGATCGTTGCCATAGTTCCAATCAGCGCTTTTGCACGTGCTGAGTCTTGAATGCCCGGTAAATCTACACTGATTTGATTTAAACCTTGCTGAGTGATAACTGGTTCACTAACGCCTAACTGATTCACGCGTGATTGCAGAATGCTGATTGTTTGCGACATAGCATCTTGCTGAAGCTTAACGAGTGCGTTCTTACCCATCGCGGCACTTAATGAAAATTGTTCGTTACTCTGTGTCTTTGTCATTGTGTAGTTTGGAAACTGCTTGGATAGCAAGTCATAGGCTGAACGTAGCGCCTCCTCTGAACGAAAAGATATTCGCACCACGTGCTGGTTATCCACCCTCAAGTCAGAATATCGTATGTTCTCTTGTCGCAACTGATCACTCATCGAACTTAAATCAGTTTTCTCAACTTCCTTAATCATTTGATTGAGGTTGACTTGCATAAGAAAGTGTATGCCGCCTCTCAAATCTAACCCAAGCTTCATGGGTGAGGCATTCAATGAGGATAACCAACGGGGTGTTTTAGGGGCTAAGTTCAGTGCCACAGAAAAAGTGTTACCCAGCTCCTGTTCTAAAGCATCTTGTGCTGCGACCTGAAAATCCATCTCATCAAAACGAACGAGAATAGAATCATTATTTTGAGTTGCTGAGATAAAGGGGATGTGTTTTGCCTTGAGCGTATCCTCGACTTGAGTGATTGCAGTCTCTGACAACGACTGAGCGCCACGACTGGATATTTGGACTGCATAGTTTTCACCGTACAGGTTAGGCAACGCATACAACACTCCCAGTACAATCATGACCACTAATAAAACATACTTCCATGGCGAATAATAATTCATTGATCCCTGGTCCTTTTATCCATGAGAATTGACTAATAAAATGCTCGAGCTTAGCTAGAATCTAGCTACGTGCAGAATCCAAGGTTCCTTTTGGAAGGACAGCACTAATGGAGCTTTTTTGCAGGGTCATTTCAACACCCTCGGCAATCGCAAGTACGACAAAACCTTCGCGTAGTTTAGTGATGCGAGCAACAATACCACCAGCCGTGACTACTTCGTCGCCAATAGCAACGCTATCCATTAAGCTTTTTTGCTCTTTAGCACGTTTTTGTTGAGGGCGAACTAACAAAAAATAGAATATAACGATAAACAATCCAAACATAATGACCATGGAGCCGATCCCTTGCTGTGCTGACGCAGTACCTTCTGCTGCGATTGCAGCCACGCTCATCAAAAGACCTGAAATGATGACTAATAATTTATTCAACATAATTAAACCCTTGTTTGTTGACTTTGATAAAATTGTTCTACAAAGGCCCGTAATGTACCTTTTTCAATAGCATTTCGCAAACCCTGCATTAAGCTTTGATAGTAGTGCAAATTATGCCAACTGTTTAAACGAGACGATAAAATTTCACGCGTACGAAAAAGATGATGTAAATACGCACGTGAATAATTCTGACACGTGTAACAATCACAATTAGGGTCAAGTGGCCTGGTATCATGGCGATACTGACTATTACGAATTTTTATAACACCCTGACTTGTGAACAAATGGCCGTTTCGAGCATTGCGTGTAGGCATAACGCAATCAAACATGTCTATGCCTCGTAGCACACCTTCGACTAAATCTTCAGGCTTACCAACTCCCATGAGGTACCTGGGCTTCTCCTTAGGCATGTGAGGTGTAATCTCGTCTAGAACTTTGATCATCAAGTGTTTTGGCTCTCCCACTGACAAACCACCTATGGCGTAGCCGTCAAAACCAATATCGGTTAACCCTGATAAAGATTGCAAACGCAGATCTCGGTACATGCCACCTTGCACGATACCAAATAGGGCAGATAATGAATCTCCATGAGCATCACGTGAGCGTTTTGCCCATCTAAGACTCAGTTCCATAGAAGTTTTAGCAACCGCCTCTGTCGCAGGGTATGGTGTGCACTCATCAAAGCACATCACAATATCAGAGCCCAGATCGCGCTGCACCTCTATCGAACGTTCTGGTGTTAAGTGAACAACCGCCCCATCGACAGGTGATCGGAAGGTCACGCCCTCCTCTGTTAGCTTACACAAATCAGTTAAGCTGAATACTTGGAATCCACCTGAATCGGTTAAAATGGGACGAGACCATTGCATGAAATCATGCAAAGTTCCGTGTAACTTAATAACCTCTGTGCCTGGTCTTAACATCAGATGAAACGTGTTACCCAATAGGATATCTGCGCCTGTCTCACGAACCTCATGTGACGTCATCGCTTTGACGGTGCCATAGGTTCCAACAGGCATGAATGCCGGCGTTTGAATGTCACCACGAGGGAATTGAACACAGCCACGACGGGCTAAGCCGTCAGTTTTGGCGACAGTAAATTGCATGTGCGTCATAGTCTATGGAGCACCATCAGTTGCCAGAGATTTGGGCTTTAATTGCATGGCATTTGACAATGCCTGATTCCAAGACTTTGCAAAGTATTTAAGCTCAAGGTGAGCGGACTTAAGTTGCTGCTTCTTATCACTCAAGCTCACTTGGTATTGAGCAAGTTTATGACCGATAGCTATACGACTTTGTTTGTTTAACTGCTTAATGGCCGTTTCCAGCGACTCGATATGCATGATTTGCGACGTCACTTTATCATAAAGCGGCTGAACTAATTCGCTGACGTTAGATTTCATGGCTTTAATCTGATTAAAATCGAATTGAATTTTATAGCGCAAGCGTTTAGCTATACTCACACGACGTAATTCAGACGCTAGCCCCAAGCATCTTAAGGTGAAGATGGTCCATTTAGAGGGATCGAACTGATAAAAACGCAACCCGTTACGGTAGTCCAGTGGAAACTGGTGATGGAAATTATGATAGCCCTCCCCGAAAGTTAATAGTGCGGTGAACCAATTATCACGCGCTGTTTGAGTTGATGAGTAAGTTTTCTTCCCGAACATGTGACAAATCGAGTTAATGCAGAAAGTGAACTGTTGCAGGACAACTATCCGCAATCCAGCCATCATCAAACCTTCTAGGAAAGTACCCCATATGCAGGTGATAGCTATCGGTATGATATAGCTGGTCAAAATAGCCAGTGGAACAAAATATTTGTGCTGAAATCGACACATCCAATCATCGGTTAAATCTTTGATATTGGAAAAATCTCTTTTACTGGGATCAATCGTGAAAATCCAACCGATGTGGGCATACCAAAACCCACCATTGATGTTGTATGGGTCTTTTTCAGTATCGACGTAACGATGGTGTTTGCGATGATCCGTGCACCACTCCAGGACACTGCCTTCAAACGCGCCAGCACCGCAAAGCAAGAGAAGAAATTTGACAGGTGCTACGACTTTGAAGGTTTTGTGTGAAAACAGACGATGATAACCCACCGTGATACCACCCATGCCAAATATGAACCAAGTGATGATAGCCAGCACCCAGGTTGCCGAGTGAATAGTGCCGTACATTAATAATAACACGGTGCCCACAACACTGACTGTGGTGTTAATGGAGAAAAACAAAATGTTTGTCCAGTTTAGGTAGCGAGATTGAGAAGATTTATCAGACATTTAACTCTCCGAATGATCGTGTAATAACAAAACTATTGCGATACTATCATACCGCTCATTACATTGACGAGATCTAATACGTAGATTTTACAGATATTATCACCTCCAAGTCGATATCATCTCAAAAAACACCAAATAGAGCCACAAACATGCGCACTCAAAGATCTCCATTATCAACGAGAATATCTCAGTGTTATTTATGCGACTTCTTTAATGTTATCTTAAGAAAGATAGGGTATCATTCTCACTGATTGATTTTTTAGTGAGCTTTTTTAGCATGAAGAAAACGAGCTAGATGATTGAAAAATATACAAAATCAACCATCGCTTTTATCGAAGTATGAATTGCTTCTACCGGTGTTCTAGTTTAATCTATGGCACCGTAACGATGGTTGACTGGAGAGGTGCCCGAGTGGCTGAAGGGGCTCGCCTGGAAAGTGAGTGTGCGTTAATAGCGCACCGAGGGTTCGAATCCCTCTCTCTCCGCCAGAGGTTGGTAGCCAAGTCGGTCCCCTCGCGGCGATAAATTACAAACCCCGCCAGGCCCGGAAGGGAGCAACGGTAGTAATGGACTCGAGCGCCGAGGTGTGGCTGATTTGGCAACCACTACGAATATTAGGCTAACAGAGTAGAACTGTCATGAGCACATCCCAACATTTAGCACTAGCCCGCAAATGGCGACCTCAATCGTTTCACGATGTTGTCGGTCAGTCGCACACACTTAAAGCATTAGAAAACGCTCTTAACAACGATCATATTCACCATGCCTACCTTTTTACGGGAACACGAGGTGTTGGAAAAACAACCATCGCAAGGAACTTTGCTAAATCACTCAACTGTGAAGAAGGCGTTTCATCAACACCCTGCGGTGTCTGCTCAAACTGTCTTGAAATAGCGAGCAATACTTTTGTCGATCTCATTGAGGTAGACGCGGCTTCAAAAACCAAAGTCGAAGACACACGTGACCTACTCGACAAGGTTCACTATGCGCCGAGTAAGGGACGCTTTAAAATCTATCTTATTGATGAAGTGCATATGCTATCCGGACATAGCTTCAATGCGCTACTCAAAACACTCGAAGAGCCTCCCTCTCACGTTAAGTTTTTATTGGCTACGACTGATCCACAGAAATTACCCGCAACAATACTGTCGCGTTGCTTGCAGTTCCACTTAACTCCCCTACCCACTCAGACTATCAGCGACCACCTAAGTCGTATTCTCACGTCTGAATCCCATACTTTTGAACACACTGCACTGGATTTAATTGCAGAAGGAGCCCAAGGCAGTATTCGTGACTCTTTAAGCTTACTCGAGCAAGCTATAGCCTATGGCGACGGCCATATTAGTACTGACTCTGTGCAGGCTATGCTTGGTTTGATTGACCCAAAAGCCATCACCCATATCGTCGAAGCACTGATCGATCAGGACGCAAACGCATTACTAACTGCAAGTCAGTCATTAGCTGAGAGCGGAGCTAATTTCGAACAAGCATTAGCTGATCTAACCGAACGTTTTCATCGTATTTCTATTGAACAAGCTGTACCTGGACACAGCAACAACGACAGCATTGCGCGATGGGCTCAGCAATTAAGTCCTGAGAAAACCCAGCTGTATTATCAAATCACGCTACTTGGAAGGCGAGATTGCTCTCTTGCACCGACCACACGCATCGGTTTTGAAATGACACTGCTAAGATTGCTAAGTTTTTACCCGCTAGCACAACAACCCATTAAACCTATCGATCATTCAGAAAATGTTATGTCAACTCCCGATACGGTTAATAAACCAGCACCAACAAGCCAAGCTCTTGCAACTGACGACTGGTCATCTTGGCTGCCACACCTCGGACTCACTGGGATGTCCAATAGCATAGCCAGGCATTGTACTTTGGAGGCACAAGATGATCACTCAATTCATCTATCGCTTAATCCAACACAAGCCCCTCTATTACAGCCCAATATTGTGTCGCGCATTGAGGAGGCGGTTAAAAACTACTTAAAAAAAGACATCAAGGTCAACATCACAGCGGGTCAAAGCCAGCAATTATCACCTCAACAGCAAGACGACAAACAGCAACAAGCTGCTCAAGTACAAAGAGAGCAAACCATCTTAAACGATACCAATGTAAAAACCATCATGGAAACTTTTGATGCTACAGTTATAAAAGAAAGTATCATTGAAAAAACATAACTACTTAACAGAGGAGAATGAGCATGAGCAACGACGATTTAGCCGGTGACATAAAAAACAGCATTAAAAACATGCAGAGCCAAATGCAGGATACTTATTCTGAATTAGGCAACATTAACATTACTGGTGAGTCTCACGATAAAACTGTGCGCATCAGCATGTCTGCTACTTATGTCTTTGACGACATTGATTTTGACGAGAAAGCCCTACAAGGTGGTGTACGTGAATTTAAATGGCGTATCCGTGAAGCGTGGAAAGATTTGAGTGAAAAAATCCAACAAACCACTCAAGCTCGAACACTTGAACTGCTTCAAGGCATGGACATCCCTGAACAGATTCGTGAACTACCTTCAGATGAAGACAAATCATAGGACTGATCACACCTCAGGAAGACTATGGCAAATATTGCTATTAGCCCTGCTCTACAGCAGTTAATCGATGCGTTATGCGGTTTACCAGGTATTGGACCTAAAACAGCTCAACGCATGAGCTTTCAGCTGTTATCAGAGCGAGGGCGTCAGAAAGGCTTGACGTTATGTGATGCACTCCAGAATACACTCGAGTGCATTACATTATGTACTTCGTGTCGAAGCTATACTGAGCAAACTCTCTGCGACTTATGCTTGTCACCCAAACGTGATCGTGCCAAGTTATGTATCGTAGAAACGCCAGCCGATATATTAGCGATAGAGCAAACTCACAGCTTTTTAGGCCTATACTACGTTTTACATGGGCGACTATCCCCTCTTGATGGCATCGGTCCACAGGAAATTTGTATTCCACAGCTGCTGAATCATATAAAAAAAGAGGCTATCACTGAGGTGATTATTGCCACCAACCCAACGATGGAAGGACGTGCTACAGCGCATTACATTGTCAGTCATCTAGACACTAGTAAGATCACTTGCTCTCAATTAGCACATGGCATCCCTTTAGGAGGCGAGCTGGAATATTTAGATGGTGGCACGTTAGCACACGCACTGCAGCAACGAACACTTATAGAACAATAACAACTACAAATTACGAGGAAATCACACCATGTTCGGAGATAAAATGAATATCATGAGTTTATTGAAAAATGCAAAAAATATTGAAAAAATGATGAGTCAAGCACAAGAAGAGCTCGAAAAAATTGAAATCACGGGCGAGGCTGGTGCCGGTGCGGTCAAAGTAATCATGAATGCAAAACACACCATCAAATCAATCTATGTTGATGATGAGATCTATAATGAATCTAAAGAAGCCACATTGGAATTAATACAAGGCGCATTGAACCATGCCAGCCAACAAGTGGCTGAAATAGCACAATCTAAAATGATGAATCCAGGTGATTTATTCGGCTCAATGAGCGATGGTGACGATAAATAACCCTCAAAAACCAGACTTTATTATCCATGGCACCGCCTGGTGCTGGATGTACCACATGTTAGGTATGCTGCCATGGTTACGCTAATCTATTGTTTTGAACACTGCGATTGATGATCCAGGACTTCGATCGATAATCAACACACGCGTGATCGTCTTTTTGTAACTAAGTTCTTAGCAGAAAGATCCCGACAATAAAAACTTTTCACGCTAATCTCCCCACTAATGGACATGAAGACTAAACGTTATGGACGAAAGGAACCACCATCTCCAGTCCTTCCGCGTTTTGTTGCATACGTGAAATTTGACCGAGAAAAGTATCATACTGCTGCACTCGATCATCTCTTGGAAAAAAAGCAGATACAGACATTGGACGTTTTTTTGATACTATTAGATTTTTTAGTGAATCCAGTATTGGACTTGATTCTTCGATATGATTTAGGACATCAAGGATATTCGAAACAGCAGCATCAAACATATGTCGACGCTGATCGATCCATACGCCAAACCATTGTGCGTGAATGCGCAATGACGCAATGATCCTGGGAAATACCAGATTTCGATTAAAGATATTAGTCAGTAACGTTGACCTTGCGTCTTTATCTTCAATCAGACACAGCTTTAAAAATATTGACCGCCCCAAATCATCCTTAGATAAAAGCACAGAGCTCAATTCATCCTCATTTAAATTTGTCAGCAACCTTGCAATGGATTTAAAATTACTTTGATCGATAAGGTTGTCAATCGCCATGACTCCACGGACGGGTGTCTTGAAGATATTCATGCAGATTTTACGTGAAATAAGCCCATCGATGACATGATTGAAGAAGTTCGCACAATTGATAAAGATAGACAGTGTTAGGAAATCATCGTCAGATAACAGCTGATTGATATCTTTATCAGTATGTGCTTGCCAATGCTTTATTAATTGACTCTCTAATTGAGTCGTAAGTACTTTGCTATTACAAAGTATATCTATAAACATACTACAGTAGGCATCAAGAATATTATCCTGAGAGCTTGTGTTGGTGGCATTTTGCATAGTCATTACAGATGATCAAATCAATTAATTATGACTAATTTTAAGTCAAATACGGTAACAATAACAGTATAGACAGAGCAAAACTGATCCATCATGCTTCAATTAAGCTCATCTTAAGAAAAAAACCTGCGGCCAACTATCATGACGATCACTATTTTCCATCACAGCTTAATGTTTTTATTAGGACTATCATTTGGAAGCTTTTATGCACTGATTATTGATCGCCTTCCGCTAGCAATCATTAATAATCACTCCATCAAACCAATATTCATTGCTCATTCGCGATGCCTTGATTGTCATACCCGCCTAGCATGGCAAAGTAAAATACCTGTATTGAGTTATCTCTATCAGAAAGGACATTGCCGATACTGTCACTCGCACATTCCACTGCAACTACTTATCATCGAGTTAATATCAGGGCTACTTTTTTTAGGGTGTGAGCTACACTATCAAAACAACACCACCGCATTTTTTATGATTCTCTTTGGATCAGCCGGCCTGATTCTTGCTATTATTGATATGAGCTATCATCTTTTACCCGATATCATTACCCTACCCATGATCTGGGTAGGTTTAATCTTTAATATCATGACAGGCACTAGTAGCGATCTTAATTCTTCAATTCTTGCTGTAGTCAGTGGGTATGTCATTAGCGCATCAATTAGCTTGGGTTTTTTATGGGTAAGGCGAAAACCAGGGCTGGGCCTCGGTGATGCCAAATGCATTGCTATGATAGGCGCATGGACCGGACTAGAGACACTGTCCCATATTATCTTTGAGTCCACCGCGTTAGCAGCGTGTGTCATGTGTTTATTGGTATGGTTAAAAAGGCATGACAAAAATCAGCCCTTCCCCTTTGGACCATTCCTACTCATTACAAGCTTCATACAGTTGAATTATCGTTATCCGTGAACACTAATAGCGGGAAGCAATGATAGATCTGGATGACTATTAGTACTATCTCGACCTTTAAAGAAAAAAGTAGAACGATTCTCACCTATTGGCATAGATGTTGAGCCACTAATGACACATTGAGATTTGAGTGCCGTTATCAGAGCACTCTCCTTACTACTCTTTAGAGTGTTCATCACACGGTTTTGCACGCTTGGATGAAGTCGACTAAAGTCCTGCTTTAAAGTCGGCCAGCTAATAAGTGCCTCAGGTTGTGTTACATCTATGCCTTTTGAGATGGCACCAAGTGCGATCCTCAGTTTAATAAAAAAGTTATCGCCTGCAATGACGTAACCTTTTTGTTTGTTGGTTTTGACACTTGATTGCGCTATTTTAACAGCTAGATCTGAGTCATTTTGATCAGATGTAGAAATCACCTTGATAGCTTCTGTCTGACTTGATTCAGACTTTGTGGAAGTAATCCTTAATCCAGAAGAGGCCGCACGATCAACATCATGGACCACGTATTGCCTAAAGACGGTACTCGTCTCCCCTGTCACTGGCTCAGAAACTTCATCATTCGTGCTAGTGGGTGTGAATGTGGTAACTGTATCAGGTTTTGTATGCTGCAATCCAATCACAAGGTGATTGTTATTATGAATAGACTTAATCACCTCCGGTGAATCAGCAACTTGTTCCTCATTAATTTTTTTAAAGGTCGGCACTGGAGCAACCGTGGAGGATGGTGTCGTCACAGTCAATTCCGGATCAGTATGCAAAGGAGACCCAGTCTCTGTCGATGGCATTGTGGGTTTATCCGCTTTGGCTTTGGCATTAGCAGCAGCATTAATCTGCTCAACAATATTAGCACTTTCTCTCATCCGTTGATTATACTTTTCAAGATCACTACGATAACCTCCAGAAAAATATCTCAGGAAAGGAATAACGTCTAATATAACCCAGAATATAAACAGACGTTGTACAATACGAAAAAATGATCCAAAAATTTTATCTTGATTGAATACTTTTTTCCGTTTCTCATCTAGCTTACGATCTGGATGCTCATCTCGCTTAGCCGATTTTAAATCAGACTCATCCGTAGACCATATTTTTTTGGTTAAACCTGTTATTTCTTTGCTGTGATTGTTAGCTGTTGATAATGATTGAGAGGCACTCTCTTCTGCATACGAGCCTAGTGACTGCTGTCGAACACCTGCTGTACCAAAACTACCGCCCCACGAGCCTGACATTAGATGAGAATGGCGATTCATTACCATTAGCGATGTAATCTGATCTTCAGACAAACGACCATCCATGGCTAATGTCGCCGCACTTGCTTGAGCTTTAACAGAACCTAATTGCGTACGGTTATCACCACTGGCACAACTGACATTGACATAGATTTCTTCGATTGATTTTCCAATTTTTTTAAGCGTCTTGTTTGTATTTTCTTGTAGTGCAGCCTTTAATTCATTACGCACATGACAAAGAACCATCAGCTTGCCCGCCAGATTAATCCCCTGTCCCTCTCCCGATGTGAATCTATAATTTGACATCCAACTGAATAACTGGTCGGCAGGCATGAGGCGTTTGAATTGCTCTAAAGCCTTGGATAAGTGATCAATACTTATCGGCTCTACAGGTGCGGTGGCATTGTACTTTTTAATTTGTTCAATAATAGATTCAGTCTTAGTAATAATTGCTTGAGGTTCAGTAATATTTGTTCTTTCTAGAGATCCTAAGGCGACTCCTGATCTGAAAAAAAGCGCACGTTGGTTATCACTCTTGTTAACAGCAGCAACAGCAGCTCGCGAAGAGCGGGTGATGTGTAAGTCAGTTGCGTTATGCAAAAACCAAAGAGCCATTTTTTCAGAATTGAGAATGATCGATAACGTTACGGGTTGATCACGTATATCGGATGATAACATTTGTTTTTGCGCAATCATGGAACGCTGCTCAAGATTAGATTTAGCCGTGTCTTCCATCTTCTCTCTAAGAGCCCAATAGCGATCGCGTGCAGCTGTGGAGCCAGGGTTCCAAATTGTACGCAACCAAGAAAAACCCAAATTATCCCAAGCTTTCCTTAAGAAACCAAACGAGGAAATCGGATAGGCTTTACTTTTGGCATCTCTATACTCAGCACCATCAACCAGCAAGGGCAAACCTCCTGAGTGTCCGTGCTGGAGAACCTTTTGAATATCTCCTTTGTTAAATAATAAAGTCTCACTGTGATAGGTGTTTTTCCCACCAATACCTACCCTATCCCTCAATTGGGCAGGAATCACTCGATCTCCGTTTTTAAGCTGCTTACTGAAGTAGGCGCATATTTTTTTATCGCTCTTGGAAAGACGTTCATACCAAAGGTCATCCTCATAATTATCCCATTGCTTTGACTGGCCCTCTGTTAATTGACAAACAGGGTTTTCGTATTGCAGTAAAGCTCCCTCGGATAAACCTTCACCGACGTTAGATTTCCCTTCTAATTGACTGATCGTCACAATATGAGGGGACGGTCGATGCATAGCTGTCCAGTCTTTAGCATTATCCAAGAGCTTGACAGCTTTGGCTTGATCAAGACAGCCATCTTTACTGCACATAACTGGGAGGTGTGCATGTAGCTCAGGTGCTAATACCTCGTTCACATAACTGAGGAAATGTTCTTTATATTT